>Ga0209992_10000306_pt1 | contig 67295 bp, 69 predicted proteins | sample 2SBtaG_2_FD_182564 | JGI IMG/M metagenome (GOLD analysis project Ga0209992, IMG submission 182564) | Deep subsurface microbial communities from Kolumbo volcano to uncover new lineages of life (NeLLi) - 2SBTROV12_ACTIVE470 metaG (SPAdes)... | ecosystem: Environmental > Aquatic > Marine >... | reverse complement strand
AATTCTTAACACAGGAGGTCCTGCTCCAAAACAATTTCAAACAATTACAGAAGAAGATTGGACAAAGTATCACAATCAATTATTTTTAGGATTTTGTACTATTTTACAAAAAATGAAAATTAATGATAATGGATACATATTTTTAATTAGTTCAAGTGTGATAAAAGAACCCAACTCAAAATTGATAATTTCATCAGCATATCGTACTGCATTTAGTGAAGTTTTCAAAGTGTTAAGCAAAGATTATGCTCAAAAAAACATTAGTTGTATAAACATTGCACCAGGTCCAATCAATACAGATAGAACAAAAGAACTAATAGAAAACGTTAAAGAATTTGAAAAATCTTTACCAATGAAAAGATTAGGAGAACCTGAGGAAATAGGGAATTTTGTAAAATCAATTATTCAAAATAAAATAAAGTATTTGTCAGGAGTTACAATAAACTTTGATGGTGCAAATTCAAACTATATTTTCTAAAATTATTTTTTAAATTCAACATCAGATGCATTTGGTTGAGCCACATATCAATAAAGTAAATGATTTTAAATTTGGATCGTATGAAGTTTTTTTAAAATTTTCAAAGTTTTTAAATGTTTAGAGATGTATAAATTCCACAAATCAGAATGATGAAAATATTTTTCTCGTAAAACATAACTAAGTAAAGCTAAAATTCGTATTCTTATGTAACTAACAAGATTAGTTAAATGTTTATTCTCAATACTATTATTTTTTAAGTATTCAGAAATAAACAACTTCATCAAAGATTCAAGTTTTGAATTTTTTGTTGAATTAAAAATCGCAAAACGAAAGCTTGCAAAAGCAACATCTTCAATTATTAATCCTCTTCTTATTGAATTAAAGTCAAGGATTACAGGTTTTGAATTTTTCAAGAATAGAATATTCTGAGGGTGTAGATCATAATGAATTAATTGTTTTTTAGCTTGAAACAGGTTTTTTGTATTTGAATTTTCTATTAATAATGAATTAACAAAATCAAAATTTTTTATCAAAGTTTTATCATGTCTATCAGGATAATCATATTTATCAATCAGATTTTTTATTTTGTTTAATTCTGAAATTGAAAGTATGTTATATTCATTTTTAGAGTTTAGATTATAACAGATAGGAAATTTTTTCAATATTTTATGCAATTTAGCGGTCGATTTAGCTAAATTAATTAATTGATCAGTTGAACCATTGAAAAAATCACCATCGTAGAAATTTGTTAAATAGGTTTTTTTTTGTGAATTTACAAATGAATGGTTTTTTCTTAAGATTGGAATTGGGACAGAAATTTTATATTTTGAACAAAAAGTCAAAACAGTACATATTTTTTTTATATCTTCAGAAGTGTACCTATTTGAAAACTTTCTTAATACAAAATTTCCTTTTTTTGCACTGATAAAATAATTTTGGCTATTGATATTATTATGTTTAATTTTTTTTATTTTAGATATTTCTCCTAAATTAGAATAATCTGTGGATAAAAAATCTATAATTTCAGTATTTTTCATATTATAATTAAATTATCAAGATGGTATTTGAGTGGTTATTTTTTTAATTGATTCTTCAAGAGATAGAATTGAGGTGGTTAGAAGTTTTTTTGCTTTACTATTATCTAGTGAGGTATTCATAGGTCGCTTTGCCATATGATTCAGGTTATTTATTGAGCCTTTTTTTAATAATGATAAATCTAAAGATAGAATTTTAGCTACATTAAAAACTAAATCATATTTTGAAATAGTTTCATTAGAAGCTAAATGAATAATGCCTCTAATATTTGTGAGAGATGTTTCGATAATCAATTCACATAAATTATTAATTTCTAAAGGAGTAAAAAAAATGTCAGTAAATCCATAAAAAGATTTTTTTGATTTCATTGTCATTAGAAATTGTGAAATCAGATCACGTTTTTTAGGATCTAATCCAAAGAAATTAGTTCTAATAATTACATAATCTTTCAAAGAATTTTGAACAAATTTTTCAGATAAAACTTTTGATTTACCATATTCATTAACAGGGTTTGTAGAATCTGTTTCAGAGTACATTCCTTTAAAACCATCAAATACATAATCAGTTGAGATGTGAATTAGTCTACTATTTGCATCATTACAAACTTCTGCAAGATTTTTAGTTCCTATGGAGTTAATGTTTATTGCAATTTGGGGGTTTTGTTCTAAGTAATCTATTTTTGTATTGGCTACACAATTTATAACAATATCAGGGTTGATTTTTGCAAATAACTTTTCAATGGATGGTTTATCTTCAATATTTAAATAAAAACCATCTTGATTGACATCTTCAAAATTTGTAAAAAAAACTGTGAAATCCATTATTTGTAATTGACGAATTAGACATTCGCCAAGAAATCCATTACCTACAACTAAGAAAGTTTTATTCATTAAAAATGAATAATGCTTCAATTTTTTAAATTTTTATAGGTAATTATACCAAATTCGAAATTAATAGTATTATGAAAAAAATTTTGTATTATATTTCAGATCATGGGTATGGACATGCAACTAGATCAATTGCTTTAATTAATGAATTAAAGAGAAGAAAAAATGAGATAGTTATTAGAAATACAAATTCTGTTAATTTCCTAAAAAAATCTATTCCTGATTTGAAAATTATAGAAGGAACAACAGATGTAGGTCCAACTGTTAAAAATGATGGATTATCAATTGATTTAGTAGAATCAAAAAAAAGAATAGGGGAATGGGTAGAATCTTTTGAAGAGACAGTAAAGGGTGAGGAAATCAAAGTGAAGCAAGAGAACCCAGATTTGATAATAAGTGATATTTCTGCCATGCCATTTGTTTTAGCATCAAAATTGAAAATACCATCGATTGCAATTTCAAATTTTAGTTGGTACGACACATATGATTTTTTAACCAATTATCAATCAAAAATTCTTTTTGAGGCTTATGGAAAAGCTGATTTGGCAATTCAATTACCATTTGGAACAAGTATGGAACATTTTAAAAAAAAAATTAAAGTTGGAGTTATCTGCAGAAAAGTAGAAAAAAATCCACATGAGATTTTAAAAAAATTAGGAATTGAGAAAAAATCAGTAATATTATTGGGAATGGGAAAAACAAACAATGAACTAACTTTTTCTTCAAGCTCAGAAATCAAAATAATTTCAATAGGTGGGAAAATTAATGATAAAAATATTCTAGATTACAATGATTATATTAATGGACATGAGTTAGTTTCAATTTCAGATTTAGTAATATGTAAAATAGGATATGGGATTATTTCAGAATGTGTTACAAATGGAATTCCATTTATTTACACAACAGATGAAAATAGAACAGAATTAAAACACATAGGAGAGGAATTAAAAACAAGAGGATTAGGGATAAAGATGACAGAAGAAGAGATTAACAAGTTAATAATTGATTCAAAATTTATTAATTCATTAGTAAAACCAAGAAAAATTCCAATTCAGAATACAAAAGTTGCAGAAATAATAGTTGATTTTTTAAAATAAATCTCTTGTAAATTTAATAGACAACTGTTTTCAACATCACATATGCATACAGTGTCTATCAGACAACCAGGATATTTACCATATATGGGATTTTTTAAAAAAATTCAATTTTCAGATACTTTTGTTATGTTGGATGATGTTCAATATGAAAGAGGGGATTGGGATAATAGAAACAAAATTAGGACGTCAGAAGGAAGTATTTTACTAACAGTTCCAATTTTTAACAAGTTTGGTTCGAAACTTAATGAAGTAAAGATAGATCATTCAAAAAATTGGATAAAAAAACATGTGGGTGCTATAAAATTAAATTATCAAAAAGCACCTTTTTTTGAAGAGTTTTTTCCAGAAATAAAAAGCATATTAGAAAAAAAACATGAAAAATTGATTGATTTGAATTTAGAATTTATTAATTATGTTATAACAAAATTAAAAATAGAAACAACAATAGTAAAATCATCTGAATTAGATATTCAATCAAAAGGGAGTCAGAGATTATTAGATATTTGTAAAAAACTTCATGGGACAACATATCTTTCAGGGGAGTTAGGAATAGGATATTTAGAAAAAGAAGTGTTTTTAAAAAATAACATTAATGTGGTTTTTGAAAAATTTGCTCATCCAATTTACAAACAATGTTACAAAGAATTTATTCCGAATTTGTCAATAATTGATGTTTTATTTAATGAGGGAATTGTAACAAAATCAATTATTGAAAAAGCAGAAAATATTTAATCACTCTATAATTCTAATTATTTGAAAAGCTTCTGCCGCCTTTTTTCCACAAACAGTACCCCATTTTTTTGAAGATGATTTGATATTTTCAATAGAACGAGGATGAGGAAATTTACGTATTTCATTTTTAAAGCATTTCATAGCTTGACATTTTTGTTCAATAAAAGATGAAACATCAACAAAGTAGTTAGGTTGGAAAGAAACAGGATAATTCCATTCGCTGGACGAAAGAATTTCAAATGTAATTAATTCAGGAGTTTTTGAGGAAGTAGGTCTACATGCAGTAATACAGGCTTGGAAAACTAATCGATGATCTATATTCAAATCTCCGAAATGACTTGTATAGATTCGATCTGGATTAAATGAGTTTATTTCATGTTCAACGATTTTAGTGATTTTCAGTAGAGAAACAGTATCCATCTCATTATCAGGAAAATCATAAAAAATGTGATCTTTGATTCCTAAAATTTTACAGGATTGTTTAGCGTTATCTCGAAGTTTTTTAATCTCCTTGTCAGATTTTTCTTTTGATTGATTTTCTTGATATCTAGAAGTAACGCCTGTTGCTAAATAGATAACCTTGATCATATCACCTTGACTAGAATGTTTAACTAAAGTTCCTCCCATTCCTAATACTTCATCATCAGGATGTGCAACTACAATCAAAATTTTCAATACTTTTTCAATAAATTTCTTCCAATTAACTTTTTAGAATATTAAAAATAGATGTTTATGAAAAAAATTCATATTCAATATCTTCAGGAAATGATGGTTGTTTTTCAGGCTCAATTTTTATTAAAAATTTGGTATCTTCATAGTAGAAAAAAGCAGGATGAGAATTTTCACATGCACGCAAATGATTAAAAACTTTTGAAATATTTGAATTAAAATTTATTTCATTATCTTCAAGAAAACGTCTTTTGAAAAAAGTTCCCTTGCCAGACTGTTTTTTTCCCTTTATTTTTGAATTAAAACGTTCTAAAATTTTTTTAATCAAAATAAAACTAATTTCATTATCAAATTCACGTAAAATTTTTGCAGTATAATTTTGTTTTATCATAAATTTAGCTTTTACAATAATATCACCCTCATCAACATTATCATTTGGAATAATTCCTGATAAAACATAATGAGAATGATTATCTGCTATTGCATGATAAATGGGGGCCCATCCTTTTCCTTTTGGTAAATCTGAACCATGAAAAACTACAACATTTTCATAGTTAGAAATATTTGGAATTATTTTCTTATAATTCCAAAGAACTATTAAATTAAAACTTTCAGAGTTTTTAGGAAGTTTGGTATCTACAGTAATGGAAATTTTTTTCAGATATTTTTCAATATAATCTGAGAAATTGAATTCTTCTTTATCATTAACTAGGAAAAAAACAGATTTCATTGTTCAATGGGTGAATCCTTAGAATAATTCTTTTTTGCTTTTTTTCCAATTAGTGATTCAAAGAATTTTGGGAGTAACCCATGACCACCAGGAATTCGTTTCATTGAAAGATTTGAATCAGTAAATAGTTCACCCTCATGAATTTCAGTTTCTGCAACAATAACTTTTTGGAATTCTTTTTTATTTTCTAACTCTTTTGTGGTTGGAAGAAGTTCTGGAGTTCCCAACAAAATACTTGTTTGTTTTATAGAATTAATCCAATTGACTAAACCATCAGGGTCTTCTGAAAACCAATGATCAGGACCAGGAAGATTATGATTCAAAGTAAAATGTTTTTCAAAAACACTTGCACCAAAAGCTAATGCGAGTGATGATGCTAAAGGGCCTTGAGTATGATCTGAATACCCCAATGGAAGATCAGGAAATTCGTTTGAAAGGAGTTTTAATTTTAAAATATTTGCATTTTGTGGCGGAGTAGGATATTCAGAAGTGGTTAATAATAAAACAGTTGAATAACCTTGAAATGTACCAATAGTTTCAAGACTGGATTTAATTTCATTTAGATCTGACATTCCACATGAAACAATCAAAGGAAGTTCTGTTGAAATACATGTTTTTAAAAATGGGATGTTGTTAAAATCTCCTGAACCAAGTTTTATTGCGGATATTCCTAGTTCCAATAATAATTTTAAATCTTTTTTATTTAATGGGGTAGAAAGAAATAATATTTTTTCATTATCACATTTTTTCTTTATTTGAAACCATTCATCTTTTGAAAATTCATATCTTTGAAACATAGATAACATAGATTCAGTAATTTGTTTTCCTTGTGATTGGTATGTATACATTTGAGAAGGATCAGCAATGAATTCTTCAGATGTAAATGTTTGAAATTTGATTGCGCTTGCACCAGATTTTTTGGCAGTTTCAATCATTTTGAAAGCATTTTCAAGGATTCCATTATGATTAATTCCGGATTCTGCAATTATGAAAGGGGTTTTAGGATCACCAATAACAAAATTATCAATGTAGAACTTATTCATATGATAACAAATTTTTTAAAAAATATAACTTTATAGAAATTTTAGATTTGTTACATAATTACAAAGATTTATGAAATAAAATTATTTAATTTAATTATGGCTAAAATCAAGCTTTTTGATCCTGTTATTGGTATTGAGGAAGAAACAGCAGTTAAAAAAACTCTAGATAGTCATTTTTGGTCTTCAGGATTTGGGACAGGGAAGGTAAAAGAATTTGAAGAAAAATTTAATCGATATGTAGGATCCAAAAAATGTATTGCTGTAAATAGTGGTTCAGCAGCACTTCATCTTGCACTATCACTAGCAGATATTAAAAATAAAGAAGTAATTCTACCGTCATTAACATTTGTCTCAACTGCTCATGCAGTTAGGCTCAATGGTGGAAAACCAGTTTTTGCAGATATTGATCCTAACACATTATGTTTAGATGTAAAATCAATCAATAAAGCAATAACAAAAAAAACAAAGGTAATTTTACCGGTGCATTTTGGAGGAATGGCTGCTAACATCTCAGAAATAAAAAAAATTTGTAATGAAAAAAATTTTTTACTTATTGAAGATGCAGCACATGCAACAGGTAGTTCTTTTAAGAATAAAAAGATTGGAAGTCATGGATTTGCAGTGTGCCACAGTTTTAATCCTACAAAGAATTTAGTAATGCCTGCGGGCGGTGCAATTACATTAAATGGAAAAAATGTTGAAAAACTTTCAAAACTTTTATTTTCAAAACGATGGTGTGGAATTTTTAATAGAATAGGAACAAAATACGATGTTACAGATATAGGATGGAGTTATTTTATGAATGAGTTTTCAGCAGCCATTGGATTAGAACAATTAAAAAAAATTGAAAAATTAATTAAGAAAAGAAAAGAGATTGGAAAAAAATATCATGAAGGTATTAAACAAGTTCAAAAAATGTCTTTTGAAAAAAATTGCTCATATCATTTATTTTGGATTCAAGTAAATAACAGAGATCAATTTATGAAGCAAATGTTAGAAAATGGTATTGAAACTGGAATTCATTTTCAACCTGTTCATACAATGACATACTATAAAACTAAATACAAATTACCAGTTACTGAAACAGTTGGAAAAAAAATAGTTTCATTACCAATGCATCCTAACTTAACAGAAAAACAAATTGAGAAAGTAATTAAACTAACCAATAAATTTGCAAAATAATTATGTCATTTTTAGTAAATCAGACCAACCAATAGCCTTTCCACTATATTCTAATAATTTTAAATCACGTTTAATTTGTGGTTCAAATGAAGATAGAATAAAAATCAATGAAGGTTTGTGTTTGGATATTTCTGAAGGGGAAATAACATCCAATCCATGATATGTGGTTCCTTGTTTTTTGTGATCTTTATCAAAAATTTTGATATTAGAAATATTTTTTAAATTTGTATTAAGTAAAACTCGTTCAGTCCACCAACTTGCCCCATAAAAGCCAATTTTTGGGTTTTTTTCTTCAGATAAAACTAATTTTTCAATAATTTTGTTGATTTTTGTTACACGTAAATTCTGATGTTGAGATATAGCATGTGGGATTCCTTTCTTTAGTTCTGGAGGGTTAGATCTTGCTAAAACTCTGAGGACTCTGTCACTACAAGTTGCATAATTTTTTGTAATAGAGAAAGATTGAGAAATAACAATATATCCTGCCTCATTCAAAACATGTGAAAGTGTTAGTTGGGAAAAATAATTTACATGTTCAAAAAGGAGTGTATCATTATTTTTGTCTAGAAATGTGAAATCAGGAACTTCAATGAATAAAACACCATCTTTAGATAAATTACTTTTAATATTTTTTAAATATTGAATTGGATTTACAACATGTTCCAGAATATGTCTCATGATAATTACATCAAATTTTTTTTTATTAATTGATTTTTTAGGTTTATGAGATTGAATATTTTCAAGAATTTTTTTTGCTTCAAAATTTAATTCATCAAAATAAGTATCACAATGATAGAGAATTTTTAAATGATTAAGAAGTTTTCCTGTATTAGGGCCAATTTCAAGAATTTTTTTATTTTTTAATGGAAATTGTACATCAATAAATTGTGCTTGTTTAGAATGTACATGTTCCTCAACTAAATCAAGATCAGTACTTCGTAGTTGAAAGTTTTTTTCATAATATTTTTTCATAGATTTGTTGTCTAGAGGATTGAGATTAAATAGAAATGAACAATTATTGCAAAAACCAAGTTTTGTTATCATAGTTGATTTAAATGGTCTAATATAGTAAGTTTCATCAAGTTTCAAATCTTTAATATTTTTAGATTCACAAATTGGACATTTTATCAAAATTTGTTGTTTTGGTATCATTGTCTTAGTTTTACATTACAAGAGCTTATAAATTCAATGTGAATATTAATTCTATGAGATATTGTCTCAGATGTTGTTATCCAGAAAATACAAAACCTTCAATTATTTTTGATGAAGAAGGAGTGTGTAGTGGATGTCGAACTTTTGAAAAACGAGTAGAGTTAAATGATGAGGAATGGAAACAAAAGTCACAAGAATTAAAAGAAATTCTAGAGACATATAAAAAAAAGGCCAGAGAATTAGGTTCTCCGTATGATTGTATTTTACCAGTAGGTGGAGGAAAAGATAGTCATTATCAAGCCTATTTGCTGACTCAAATTTACAAGGTTAGACCTTTATTGATTACATATAATTCTGGATACAATACAAAAATAGGAATTAGAAATCTTACAAATATTGTTGAAAAATTTGGGTTAGATTTAATTCGTCATAACACAAATCCAATTTCTGCTAAAAGATTATCGCGATATATGTTAAAAACAGTAGGCGATGTTACATGGCATTATCATGCAGGGATTGCTTGTTTTGTAATGTCTTCTGCTGTAAGATACAAAGTACCATTGGTAGTTTGGGGAGAACACGGAATGGCACTAATGTTTGGAATGCATAATTTAGAAGACGATGTTGAATATACTAACAAATACAGACAGGAACACCTCATGAGAGGTTTTGAGCCAGAGGATGTACTAAATGATCCAAAAAATACAGAAATTACAGAATATGATTTAGCTCCTTTCAATTATCCTTCTAATGAAGAACTTGCTTCAATTGGAGTAAGAGGGTTATTTATGGGAAATTATGACAAATGGAATGCTCATGAACATGTTAGAACAATGATTGATAAATATGAATTTGAAACAATGCAAGATAGAGATTCAACATACAATCTATATGAAAAAATAGAAGATTATTTTAATGACGTTCATAATTATTTAAAATATCTAAAATTTGGATACGGAAGATGCACTGATCATGTATCAATGGACATTCGACATCAGAGAATTACTAGAGAAGAAGGAAGTGAATTTATTAAAAAATATGAATATAATAAAAAACCAAGAAATTTAAAAAAATTTCTTGAGTTTATGGAAATGACTGAGGAAGAATTTGAAAATAGCATTGAACATTTAAGAGATACTGATATTTGGGAAAAAGACTCAAATGGGAAATGGAACTTAAATGATTGGGTAGGAAATCATCTTTCAGAGTCAGGGGTAGAAGAAGCAAGATTGCCAATTCTGAAAAAATTAGATATGATTAAATCAAAAAAATATGGTCATTCAAGAAATGAAAATAATGAAGATGATTTAGTGTACCTATGATTAAGATTGATTAGTATAGTAAATTATGAACTTGGTAATGTAAAATCCATAGCCAATGCATTTAATCTGTTAGGTGAGGATACTGAAATCACAGATGATCCGAAAAAACTATCAGAGTCAGAGGCCATCATACTACCAGGAGTAGGATCTTTTTCAAAAGGAATGGATAATTTGAAAGAAAAAGGATTGTTAGATGTTTTAAAAAATGAAGTTTTTGAGAAAGGGAAACCATATCTTGGAATTTGTCTTGGTTTAGAATTTTTAGCTGAAAAAAGTTTGGAGGGAGGAATTTCTGATGGATTAGGATGGATAAAAGGAACTATCGAGAAGATCGAGCCAAAAGATTTGAATTTAAAAGTTCCACATATGGGATGGGATGATTCAAAAATTCTAAGTAAAGGAGGCCTTTATCAAGGAATTGAAGAGCCCTCGTTTTATTTCTTACATAGTTATTATTTCAAAGTAGATAAATCAGAAAAGAATGTAATCACTTCAATTTGTGATTATGGAGGAATTCCCATTACTGCATCTATTCAAAAAGACAATATTTATGCAGTTCAATTTCATCCCGAAAAAAGTCAATCCGAAGGAATAAAACTTCTAAAAAATTTTTTAGATGATATTAGAGATGTTAAAAAATAGACTAATTCCAAACATAATTTGTAATAATGGAAATGTTGTACAAAGTAAAAATTTCAAACATACAAATGTTGTAGGAAATGCAGTAACAGCGGTTGATTTTTTTAATGCATGGGCAGTAGATGAGCTTTTAGTATTAGATGTCAGTAGAACTAAAATACATAGAAAAAAATTTCATAAAATTATTGATGGATTATCTAAAAGATGTGTAGTTCCTTTATCAGTAGGAGGTTGGATTACAGAAGTTGATGAAATTAAGAAATTTTTAGATGAGGGTGCAGATAAAATAGTAATCAACACTCATGCAGTAAAAAATCCTGGCTTTGTGAGAGAAACATCATCAATCTTTGGTTCTCAATGTATTGTTATATCCATAGATGTAAAAAGAAATGAATCTGGAAAATCTGAGGTCTTTATAGATAGAGGAAGAGAAAATACAGGATATGATCCAGTAGAATGGGCAAAAAAAGTGGAAGAATTAGGTGCTGGAGAAATATTACTTACATCAATTGATAGAGACGGTACCAAAAAAGGTTATGATTTAGAATTAATCAAATCAGTTACAGATGCCATAAAAATTCCGGTAATTGCTTTTGGAGGGGTTGGAAAATGGGACGACTTTGTCGATGGAATAAAAATTGCAAATTCAGATGCAGTATCAGCTGCAAATATCTTCCATCATGTTGAACAGTCAACATATAATGCAAAAGAGCACATGATTAATGAAGGATTGAATGTAAGAATTCCCAAGTTTTACAAGTTACCAACACTTAGAAAACCAAAATATTTGGATATTTATTAAATTCATTTTAACATATTATTTTGCAAAATAGTTCCTTTTGGAATATCAATTTTTGCAGTTTTGTTAAGCAAATCAATTCCTTTGGAAACTGAAATTCCCAAATTACCTGGTCGTTTAAAGTCTAAATGTTCGCTTTTTATTTTTTCATTTTTATGGATAAATTTTTTTGTGACAAAACTCCTTCTTACATCCTCGGTAACTCGTGAAATTTTTAATATTTTAGGATCTCCCATTGCTAATTCTACATTTCTAATTTTTGTAACAAAAGAATTTAGTTCGTTTAGCTCTAAAGACATAAAGTGTTCTACATGTTGTTGTTTTTTATTTGAAGTAATTGTTTTTTCAAGCATATTTGCTCCTAAGGCCAATGCAGCATAATTCATCGTGTCATCAGGAGAATGATCTGAAAAACCTACAGGTAAATGGTATTTTTTTTTAATTTCAGGAATAGTTTTTAAATGAATGCCTGAATTTTTTGCGGGATAGCCTGAAGGACAGTGCATAATAATAATTTGGTGATTTTTATTTTTTTTAGAAATTTTAATAGCTTTTTCCACATCTGAAAATTTTTCTCTACCATCAAGAATAATAGGAATTTTTTGTTTAGATGCATAATCAATTAGTAGTACATTATTTATGTCACCTTTTGCAATTTTAATTGCATCGACACCTATTTTTTTGATAAAATCAACTGTTTCAGGAAAAACAGAAGTTGTGATAAACGCTAAATTATGTTTATGAGAATAGTTAACAAGTTCTTTCCATTTATTCTTGGGTAATTCTCTTCTTTTAAGAGCATCAAAAATTGATTCAGTTTTCTTTCCTTTAGTTGTTGTGAACTCTACTTTAAGATTTTGATTGTAAATCATTCGTTCTGAATCACCTGGAAGAAAAGTTTGAAATTTTACTGCATCAGCACCAGAGGCAGAAGCTGCTTTTATCATTTCCTTTGCATTGTAATAATCTAACCAAGTTGCACCAGCCTCAAGTGAAATGTAACAGGGATTACCATCACCAATTTTCTTATGTCTTATTTTTACATTAACCATAAAATTCTCATAATTCTTAACAATTTGAATCTTAAGTAAGTATTGTCAAAGATTATGATAAATTTTGATTTCACAAATTCAAATTTTATTTTTTAATGAATGATGTAGAATTTATACAGGATTTAAGAGAAGAATTTATGAAAATTGTTTCTGTTAAATCAAATCTACCCATATTGAAAGAACTTCCAGATCCAATTTGTGGAGATAACGAAATAATTGTTGAGCTTAAATCCTGTGGAATTTGTGGTTCAGATATTGGTAATATTTTTAATATTTCATCAAAGCCCACAGAAAAAATTGGTCATGAAATTTCTGGAAAGGTTTTGGAAATCGGAAAAAACGTAAATTTATTGAAAACTGGAGACAGGGTTATTGTAAATCATCATTGTTCATGTAATAATTGTTATTTTTGTATGCATGGAAATGAAACAATGTGCGATAAGTTTACAGAAGAAATTGAGCCATGCGGACTTGCTCAAAAATTTGTGATTTCAAGTTGGATTTTAAAAAATAAGGGGGTATTTAAAATTCCAGAACAAGTAACTTTCAAAGATGCCACTTTAGTGGAACCATTTGCATGTTGTTTGAGGGCATGGAAAAAAGTTAATGTCCAAAAAAATGATTCAGTGATGATTTTTGGTTTTGGAACAATAGGCATATTCCATTCTATCATTGCAAAAAAAAGAGGGTTACACAGAATCATAATAGAACATGATAAATTTAGGATAAATTTTGGAAAGAAAGAAAAAATTGGTGAAGAGTTTTTTAGTTCACATAAAGATCTAGTTCAAAAATTTGATTCAAAAATTGATTTATGTATTATTGCAAATCCAGATGTATCATGTATTAGTAAGGCAATAAAGGTAGTTAGAAAAGGTGGTTCAATCCTATTTTTTGGTGAACCAAAAGAAAATTCAAAAGTGAGAGTAGATATGTCTGAGATCTATTCAAAAGAAATCACACTTACATCAAGTTATTCTGCAACAAATGAGGAATTCATAAGTAGTATTGAATTTTTGGTTGGAAATCAAGATAAATTTTCAAAAGTAGTTTCTCACGAATTTTCATTTGAAAATGCGTTAGAGGCAATAGAATTAGCAAAAAATGGAGATAATAGAATAAAAGTTGTTGTTTCCAATATTTAAAAAATAATTTTATTGGTTAAAGAAATTTTGAATTATATCTTTAATTTTTGTTACAGGAGTTTGTTCATTCAATGTTGATTCAAATGATGTCCCTATCAGTGGTAAATTTTTTTCATCATTTGAAATTAACCCGTGAGAGCCTTTGATTAATGAGGTATCATGGGATATAGTTTTAGTCTCAAAATCTACAAATAATTCTAGAGGATCATAGCCTGGCTTTCTATGAATATCTACATTAAAAGTAAATTCTGGAGCATATTTTTTGTCGTCCCACCAATAATAATTAAACCATTCATCAGAATTAGAACATAAAATCAAGTCACCACTTTTTGGATGATTAATGTGCATTGTCTCTTTCAAATTTTTATCCATAATTGTACCAACATTTCTATTTTTAAAAATAGAATGAACTTGATCTTCATAACCTGGTTTTATGTAAATGTGAGAAATTTGATGATCAACCATTGCAAAAGCTTTACTAAATTCAAAATCAATGTAGTCTTTTCCATCAATTCTTCTAGTAGAAAGTAATCCAGATTCACGTAAAATTAGATTTGGAGAAATTGATTTTTTTACAGTATTGAAACCATATTCGGAAAGCAGTAATATTTCATAAGTATCTGGAAAATTATTATTTAGGAAATTAAGGAAATCGCCTAAAAGATCATCTAATTCATTAACACTTTTTTCAAATTCAACACTGTTAGGGCCAAATTTTTGTGATGCATAATCAAGATGAGGAAGATATACGGTTAAGAAATCAGGTTGACTGTTTTGAATAGTAATTTTTGCAGAATTTATTATCCAATCACTAGATTTTATTGATGAGAATGGGCCCCAATATGATTTCAAATCAAATCCTCCTAGTTGTTCAGATATTTTTTCATAGAAATTTTCTGGTTTTGAATAACACCACATTATCATTTTTTGATCCAGGTGAAGAGGTTTAGGAGTAATTACTACATCAGAATTTGTATAAAGTGAATTTTGCAAGAAGAGTAGACCAGTCGTAAAACCAGGATTATTTTTTTTAAGAATATCCCAAATTCTAGGCGTTTGAACTAAGTCAGAGGGTTGTTCCCAAAAGAATACTTGTTTGAATATTTTATCATAATACCCATTTGCAACAATGCCATGCTCAAAAGGATAAGTGCCAGAAAAAATCGATGCCTGAACACTACATGTTACTGCTGGAAATGAAGGTTTAAATGATGAAAATGTACCTTTTTCCAAAATTGTAGAGATATTTTTTGGTTTAATTCGTTCAAACTGTCCTTTTGATAATCCCACAATATCTAAAACAATTAATTTTTTCACAATTTTTTTAATAACTAGATAGAAATAAACTCATAGATATTATGTCAAGTATAATTTCTTGGCAATAAAATATGCAGGAATAAACAATAATGATACTAAAATAGATTCATAAAATGATGCTAAAATTGAAATCAAGGTGGCATCTAATAAAATAATTGAAAGTAATTGTAACGTAATTTGATTTTTAATTTTTTTCTCAAATAATGCATATAATTGCAATACTGAAAACAATCCTAGAAAAATTAAAGATTCAACTTCGAAATTATTTATTAGTAAAACAGAGACAAAACCTATTGTAATTAAAATAAAAAAATAATTCAATTTTTTAGAAATAGATGTAATCAAATCAGATTCATTTTTTGCAAGAATACTAATTCCTCCCACAAAAATCCCTATAGGAATTGCATATTGAATAATATCAAATGTGATAGAAAGTACTGAAAACCCTAACAATACATTTAGAAATCTAATTAATGAAAGATTAAAAATTCCTAAAAATGAAATAAACTTTAATTTATAATTATAAGTAAAAATCAATGCGGTCATAATTAATGAAATAATTAATGCATGATATCCTACAATTGATGCAAAGAGATTTGCAAGAATTAGAAAAATGATTCCAAGTAAAAATGCATTTTGTTTTGATATTTTTTTAGAAGGTAATGGTCTATCAGGTCTTTCTCTTTTATCAATTTGTAAATCAAAATAATCATTTAAGATCATACCTGAACAAAACAGAAATCCTGAAGTTAGAAGAAGAAATGGAAATGAAAAAACTTCAGTCTGAGATAATGAAAAAAAATAACCTATCAGAACATTACTTAATGCAGTAAAAATACCCGGAATTCTAACTAGTTGTAGATAATCTTTAAACATTTTCAAGAATAGATTTTAGAAATGTAATTGATTCAATGGCAGCTTTTTGGGGATTATCCTGATAAGGGTAAAGCTCTATTGTAATGAATCCATCATAATTAATAGAATTTAGAGAAGTAAAGATTTCTTTAAAATCAATTGAACCATGACCAGGAATCAAATGATAATGTTTTCGTGATGAATTAATGTCTTCTAAATGAATATGACGAATATAATCTTGCATTTCATGAATTAATTTTGTAGGATCCTCACGAACACAAAAAAAATGTCCAATATCAAAATTCAATCCAAGATATTTTGAATCAAATTTTTTAATAAAATTTAGAAATTGATTTGAATTTTCTATTAATAGATCTGGTTCTGGTTCAACAAGTAAACAAATTTGTAATTCTTCAGCTAAAGGTAAGACTTCAAGAATTCCTTGTTGGAAAAGTTCTAATTCCTTTTCAGTAGTTTGATTAGTTTTAGGGCCACCAGGTTCTGTAGAAACAGTCTTTGCACCAAGAAGATTAGCTAGTTTTAAACAATTTTTTGTATGCTCAATTCGCTTTTGTCTATAATTTTGGGATTCTTCAATCCAAGACGGATGATGAAAATCCTCAATTGCGGTCATCATAAATCCATTGAGATTTGATATGGTCATTGAATTTTTTTTAAGATGATTGATAATTGATTTTCTTTTCTCATTTGAAATTGGGGGAAATGCATGAGGTACATCACACATTATTTCAATAGCATCATAACCTGCTAAATGTATAGAATCAATAGATTCTTCAATTGTATAATTCCTATAAGCATTTGAGCTAAATGCAAATTCCATTTTATTCAGATATCTTGTAATTGTTTGATTGTTTAAAAAAAGAATTGGGATTTGAAAATAATACTTTTTGAATTTCATTTTGACTAAACCCATTAGATTCCATTTCAAGAGCTGTTTTAGGAACACTAAGTGGATCAGATATTCCCCAATCAGCTGAACTGTTTATTAAAATTCTATCAGTTCCAAATTTTTTCATAATATTTACTGCACGAAATGGACTTAATTTGGTATTTGGATAAACAGTTATTCCTGAATAAACATCATATGATAACGACAATTCAATGGTATCTTCATTGTTATGATCAACAATTACACGCGATTGTTCAACTTTAGTTTCTTTAATAATTTCAAGAGTTTTTTTTGTTCCTTCAAGTTTGTTTACATGAGGAGTGTGAACAATAATAGGAATTTTTAATTCATCAGCAATCAATAGTTGTTTTCTAAATATTTCTTCTTCTTGTTTTGAAATCAAATCAAAACCAATTTCACCTAATGCAACAACACTTTCTCTTTGAAGATAATCTTCTAAAATCGATAAAGAGTTTTCAGCAAATTCTTTGTTGTTTGCTTCTTTTGGATTTATAGATATTGCACAATAATGATCAATTCCAAATTCAGCTGCTCTTTTTTTTTCAAATGAAATAATGTATTCCCAATAGTCTTTTAGAGTTTCAGAAGAGGTTCTTTCTTGTCCTAACCAAAATGATGGCTCTATAACAGTTCTAATTCCTGCTAGAGCCATTTTTTCATAATCATCAGTAGTTCGTGAATACATGTGAATGTGAGGATCAATGAATTTCATTTCAATTCATCAAATTTTTTAAATAGATAAAAGCCTTTGATGCTGCTTCTTCAGGATTATCTGAATAGGGATATAATTCGGCAGTCAAATATCCGTCATATTCAATTTTTTTTAATGAATTGTACACTTCCTCAAAATTGATATCACCTAAACCAGGAATTAAGTGGTAATGTGTATTATTTTTACAGTCACTGATATGAGTATGAAAAATTTTTTTTCCAAATGATGAGATGATTTTGGATAAATTTTCTTTAGTAACTTCTGCATGACAGGTATCAAAATTTAATCCAATATTTTTAAAATTATTAGATAATAACTTCAAAAATTTTTTAGAATTATCTATTAAAAGATACGGTTCATACTCAAGAGCTATCAACACATTCTTTTTTTCAGCATATTCATTAAGTTTAATCAATGAATCTTGAAATAATTGTAAACATAATTCAGGGTTTCCTACAGAAATAAGACCAGAAGTTATACAAATAGACTTTGAATTTAATATATAGGCAAGATCAATTGCTTGTTTTGTATATTCAATACGCCAAGAACGAAGTTTTTGGTTAGGGTTTGATAACGATGGTTCAAATTTTTCTCCACTAAAATCATCAGTCCATCCCAAAACGGTATTTGCATTAAGATTTGTTACTAGAAGATTATTTTTTGAAAGGGATTCTTTAATTTTTAAAATTTCATTTTTTTGTAAAGGTAAAAATGCATGAGGTACATCTAATACTACCTCAATTCCATCATATCCAATTTTTGAAATAATTTCAATTGAGCTAGTCAATGAAAAATTTGTAAAAGCATTAGAGCTAAATCCAATATTCATGTCTTAGGTATTAAAAATTTTTATCAATTCTTTTTTTGCTTTTTCAATATTTTCTGTTTTAATATGTGAATTTGGTTGCATAATTTGTGCAATCTCCCAAATTAAATTCTCAATTTTAGCTATTTTGTTATGTTCTTCTTTTAACATAATATTAGATAAAACATGTTATTAAAAAACTAATTACTCTAAAAATTATTTTTTAAATTCTACATTTGGAGTATCAGGTTGACCTGCAATAGCAATTAATCCACCATCTCTAAGTTGTTGTAATAATTGCATAACTTCTTTCTCAACTTGTTTTCGTTGTAATCCAGTTTGTTGTGCAAATACTTCTACAAGTTCTGTAACTTTTCGTTGACCGTTGCATGATTTCCAAAAATCTACAATTGCTTGATTTACCATAAATCCTTGATCATGTTCATTTGCCAATACCATAGAACCATCTTCTTGTTGAACTAGTTTTCCAACACCTTGTGGTAATGCTGTCTCATAGTTAATTGGTGCAGGGGTATTCATTGCAGCGCCCATATTTTTGATTTTCAGTTTTCCTTCTTCGGTCATTTTATCCATTGTCCATGCAGGTTCCCATACGATATCTATTTTGACATTATTGACTCCAGGAACTTTTTTTGCAAATCTAGTGGCATCTTCAACTAGAGTCTCATGAAGTGGACAGCCTTGAGTAGTCATAGTCATTTTGATATTAACATCATTATTTTCTGCAACATCAATTCCATAAATCAATCCCATCTCTACAATATTAAGGGGCACTTCAGGATCCATGCATTGTTTTAATGATTCTTCAATTGCTTGTGCAGAAACTGTACTCATATTGTTAAGAACAATTTGAAAAACAATAAAAACTTTCTAATTATTAGCTTCAAATAATTTTGGGATAGATTCCTCAAAGGGTGCTGTAGCCACACCTTTTTCAGTAATAATTCCTGAAATTAATTCAGGGGGAGTCATATCAAATGCAGGATTTATGACATTAATGTCATCAGGAGCAGTCTGTTTATCTCCAATTCCAGTTACTTCACTTCCTTTCCGCATTTCAATGATAACATTCTCTGCTTTTGTTTCCAGATCAATTGTGGATAATGGTGCTGCAACATAAAATGGAATTCCATGTTGTTTGGCCATTGTTGCTACTTGATAAGTTCCAATTTTGTTAAAGACATGACCAGTTTTTACAATTCTATCAGCTCCAACCACAACTTTATTCACTAATCCATTTGCCATTGAATAACCAACAGCAGTATCAGGAACCAAACTGACATCAAAACCATCATGTTTTAACTCAAATGCAGTTAATCTAGAACCTTGCTGAATAGGTCTTGTTTCAGTTGCAATGACTTTAACATTTTTTCCACTTTCCCTTGTAGCTCTAATAACACCTAATGCTGTTCCATATGCAACAGTAGCTAATGCACCTGCATTACAATGAGTCATGATTGTGTCATTATTTTCAAATAATATAGAACCATTTTTTCCCATTGTTTTATTAATTTCAATATCTTCATCAGCCATTTTTTTTGCTTCAGAAATAACTAATTCTTTGATGTTATCAACAGAATCACCAGTTTTTGCAACATTCATGATTTTTTCTAATCCCCAACCCAAGTTTACTGCAGTAGGTCTAGTTGCAAAAAGAATTTGTTGTGCTTTTTCTAAATCAGATAATAATTCATCTTTTGTAGTTGCATCACTTTGTAAAACTGCTAATGCTAAACCAAAAGCACCAGATACACCAATTGCAGGTGCCCCTCTAACAACTAGTGTTTTGATTGCATTTGCAACTTGATTAAAATCATCAAATTCCACCATAATTAGTTGATTTGGAAGTTTCGTTTGATCAATCATTATGACTTTATTATTTTTCCATTCAACTGTTCTTAAAAAATTTTCATTAGTATCAACCATAATGAAATTAATGAATTGCCATATTTATAATCAGGGACTGAATTAAATATCAAAACAACTCCTTTCCAATTAAATATGAATAAAAAAAGTATTGAAAAATTTGATCCTCAAAAAATGTTGGAAGAGTATGATAAATGGCCAGAAATGGCTGAAGATGCATACAATAGTTTTTCTGACAATTTAGAATTTAAAAAAATTAATCACATTGTTTTTGCTGGAATGGGAGGTTCAGGAGCATTAGGAGATGTTTTTTCAGCTATACTATCAAAAACAAACATCTATGTTTCAGTTGTTAAAGGTTACGTATTACCAAATACAGTAAATTCAGAAACATTAGTGATAACTACTAGTGTATCAGGTAATACATTAGAAACAATTTCAGTGTTAAAAAAAGCACATGAAAAAAACTGTAATCTCATAGTATTTTCTTCAGGAGGAATAATGAAAAAAATTTGTGATGAAAAAAATATAACTCATTTTAATGTTAAAATGTCACATTCTCCACGAACATCATTTGTAATATACTTGTACTCTATGTTAAAAATTCTAAATAAAGTTATTAATTTAAAAAATGAGGATGTGATTGAATCAATTCAAAAGTTAAAAAATCAAAGAGATGTAATTAATTCTAAAAATCTTGAAAATAATTTTGCAATAGAATTAGCAGAATGGATTGATGATATTCCATTAATTTACTATCCATTTGGATTACAATCAACTGCAATTCGATTCAAAAATTCTATGCAAGAAAATGCAAAAACACATGCTATTTCTGAAGATATCATTGAGGCATGTCACAATGGGATTGTTGCTTGGGAAAGATTTTCTGAGATAAAACCAATTTTAATTGAAGGAAAAGACGATTTTGAGAAAACAAAAGAAAGATGGATGATAATTAAGAAGTTTTTTAATACTGAAAAAATTGAGTATAAAGAAGTTTTTTCTGTAAATGGAAGTATATTAGCAAAAATAGTAAATTTGATTTATTTTCTTGATTATGTCTCAATTTATAATGCAATTTTCAAAAATACAGATCCAACACCAGTAAAATCTATCGATTATATCAAAAATGAATTGTAGTTTTTACAATATTTTAAGAATTAATTGTTAATAATAATTTTATAATATCTTCATCACTGATATTTTTAGGATTATTATCAAGGTGTTTTCTGTCTTTTTGAATTAGTATAGATGCGTCATTCAAATCTTGATTTAATTTAATAGGTTTGAACTTTAATTTTTTTACTAAAAATTTGAATCGCTCATAAAATTGTGAATCATTGAATTTATGAGCAATTGTGGTTGTAAATGCTAATGCATGTCCATGAGAAATACCCTCATTAGAAAAAACATAAGATAGTGCATGTCCCAGAGTTGTTGAGGCGTTACCAAACCCTAATCCACAAAGCATGGCACCATATGCCAAATCTTCATATTTTTCATTTATGATAGCTTTTTCTAAAATATCAAATGCTTTCTTGCAGAATAATCGCGTATAATCATTTGCAAGCTTGCTATCATAAGCTTCTGTACATTGAGCACACGCATCAATTGCAGAATTTTTAATTATTTCTATAGGAGTATCTTTAATAAAATAAGGATCGATTATAGCTATATCTGCCAATAGATCGTCACTGTGAAAGCTTGTTTTTTTTCCATCTACTTTTAAAACAGAAATTCTAGTTACTTCACTTCCACTGCCAAAAGTAGTTGGAATCAAGATTTTTGTTTTTTTTAATTTATTGCCTACAAATTTTGCAACATCTAATGAACTTCCACCACCCAAACCAATAATTGAAGAAAAATTTTGGTTGAACTCAGAAAGAATTTTGTCTACTGTTTCCATTGATGGATTAGGTTCAACTTTATCAAATAATTCAAATTTTTCAATTTTTAGATAATCAAGCCATCCTCTAGATTTTGCACCACCAGAAGTAATCAAAAGAGCATTTTTTGGAAAATCAAAATTTTGGCAGGAATTTTTTCCAAAAATTATTTCTTTAGGCTGTCTAATTGTATACAAGTGATTAATCTACATTCGAATATTCTTTATAAGTACAGCAATTCTGAATCCTGATATCAGCATGACAAATAGTGAAAAATTAAAAAAAATGTTAGAATCAAAATCAATTGTTAAAGTTGGTGGAGCATATGATGCATTATCTGCAAAACTTGTAGAAACGTCTGGTTTTGATGCAATTTGGGCAGGAAGTTTTGCTATTTCAGCAACTCATGCACTTCCAGATGCAAGTATTCTAACAATGACTGATTTTCTTAGAGTTGCTGAAAATATGGTTGACGCATGTAATATTCCAGTAATTGCTGATTGTGATACAGGTTTTGGAGGACCAGCAAATGTAAGTCATGCAGTAAAAAAATATGAAAAAGCAGGAATTGCAGGAATGAGTATTGAAGATAAAATTTTTCCTAAACAAAATAGTCTTTTAGAAAATTCGAAACAAGAATTATTATCTGAAAAAGATTTCGTTGCAAAAATTATTGCTGCAAGAGAATCAAAAATGGACAAAAATTTTATGATAATTGCACGTACAGAGGCATTAATTGCAGAAAAAGGAATAGATGAGGCAATTAGAAGAGCAAGAGCATATGAAAATGCCGGGGCAGATGCAATTTTAATTCATTCTAAAAAAAATACACCTGATGAAATTTTTGAGTTTTCTAATCAATGGGAAGGTAAAATTCCTTTGGTTGTAGTTCCCACGTCATATCCATCTGTAAAATTAAATGAACTTATTTCACATAAAATAAAGATGATAATTTATGCAAATCAATCATTACGTGTAGCCCATAACAGTATGTCAAAATTATTAAAAGAAGTAATTGAAAAAGAAAGTATTGATGAAATAAACACAGACATGTCAAGTATGAATGATATTTTTAAACTTCAAGAAATGTATAAAATCAATGATCAAGAAAAAATAATTGAAAAAGATTTAAAGAAAATGGGTTACATCAATTGAAAGAAACATCACAAAGGAAATTTTTCAATTTATTAGAAAAAAAAGGCATAGAGAATTTTATAGGAGTTCCTGATTCAACTATGAAATATTTCATTGATGAAGGTTTAAAGAAAAAGAAAATTTTGATTACAACTAGAGAAGAAGAAGCAATTGGTATTGCAGCAGGAATGAGTTTATCAGGTAAAAAGATAGTTGTTTTTATGCAAAATGCAGGATTTGCAAATTCATTAAGTACAATAACTTCTCTTCTTCAATTGTATGATATTCCAATCATACTAATTATTGGTTGGAGAGGTTTTCTAAAAAATGATGCACCAGAACATGAAAAAATAGGTAAAATTCAACCTGAATTAATTAAAACTATAGGATTAGAGTCAAAGGTAATTGATGATAAAAATTTCCAAAATGTATGTGATTGGGCAATAAAGAAATTGAAGAATGGTAAACAGATTGGATTGATAATAAAGAGGGATTTTGTTGATTAGAAAAGAGGCTGTAGAAAGTATTGCTAAAGAAATTGGGAATCAACCAATTATTTCAGCAAATGGATTTATGAGTAGAGATCTATATGAAACAAATGAAAAGGAAAGTAATTTTTACATGATTGGTTCTATGGGTTTAGCATCATCAATTGGATTAGGTGTAGCACTAAAAAACCCTAAAAAGAAAATTTATGTTTTTGATGGAGATGGAAATATTTTAATGAATTTAGGTTCGCTAGTAACAATTGGTTCATTAAAGCCTAAAAATTTTGTACATTTTATTTTTGACAATAATTCACATGAATCCACTGGCGGTCAACCTACTAATTCAAATAAAATAGATTTGGATAAAATTGCACATGTTACAAAATTAAAAACCTTTAAAATTTCTACAAAAAATCAAATAAAAAAGATTATTCCTAAAATTAAAAAAGAGTCAGGACCAATTCTTGTTCTAGTTAAAATTGATAAAGGTGGTGAAAAAAGTATTAGAGTAGATATAAGCCCACCCAATATCAAAAAAAGATTTACAAAATCATTAAAAAAGAAATGAACGCGATCATAATAGCTGCAGGTTCAGGTAAAAGAATTAGCAATAATGTAAAAAATACACCTAAATCATTAGTAAAAGTTAATGATAAACCAATTATTGAATATCAGTTAGAAGTATTAAAGCAAGTAGGAATTAAAGATATTTTTATTATTACGGGTCCAAATAGTGAAAAGTTTCAATTGGATGATGTGAAATACATTAAAGATCAAAATTATTCTAATCATGATATTTTAGGAAGTTTAATGGAGGCAAAAGAGTTTTTAAAAAATGATGTTTTAGTTTTGTATTCAGATATTATTTTTGAATTAAGAATCATTCAACAAATGTTAGATTCAAAAAACAATATAGCTATTGCTGTAGATATGAATTGGGGGAAAATGTATGAAGGACGCACCGAACATCCAATATCAGAAGCAGAAAACATCCAATTAGATAATTTAAAAAAAATCATTAAAATTCAGAAAAATATTCAAGATCAAAATAATAATGTTGGTGAATTTTTAGGAATAATAAAATTTTCACAAAAAGGTTCTGAACTTTTTGTGAGAAAATATAATGAATTAAGTGAAAAACATTCTGGGGTTTTTCATCAAGCATCCTCTTTATCAAAAGCATATGTTACAGATATGATTCAAGAATTAGTTGATTCAAAAATTAATGTTGAACCAGTTTTTATTTCGGGGAAATGGTGTGAAATAGATACTATGCAAGATTTAAAAAATGCTGAAAAAATATTTTTACGTTAATCACGTTTATTGATTAATTTTTGTAATTCAATCCATAAAATTTCTTCCATTTTTTCTCCAGTTCCAATTAAATTTTTGTTTTCATTAGGATCCAATTCAAGATTGTATAATTCTTTACTGTTATTGTATTCATTGGAAATTAATTTCCATTTTGAAGTTCGGATTGATTTTACATTAGGTTCTTTTGGAGGAGCTTTTTCATGAAGGGGGTTTCCAGTTTCAGAAAAAGCATAATGTTCTGGAACAGATTTATTTTCAATAAGAGGAATCAAAGAGATGCCATCCAAGGTACTAGAAGTTTGGTTATGTGAGATATCCAATAATTCCATTATTGTAGGCATGAAATCTATGGTTCGAATTTGTTGTTTTATTTCTCTAGGATTAAATCCAGGGATTAAAAAATATGAGAATGTTCTAAGAGTGTAATCATAGCAAAAAGCTCCATAAGCTCTTTCTCCAATTTTTTCACCTACACTAATACCATGATCTGACATTACTAAAATAATAGAATTTTTGTCTAGATTTAATTGAGTAATTTTTGTAAATATTTCGTCAAAATATGATTCTGCATTATGAAAGAGATCATCATATCGAGATTCATTTTTTTCTTGATTTGAAAAAAAATCATCACTAAAATTATTATATACTTTTAGAACTTCATTCATGATACCAGTATGGATTTTACTATAATGTAAATAAAGAAAAAAATTTTTATCTTCTTGATATTTTGCATTCATTTCTTCTAACAATTTTTTATGGCGTTCAGTTAAATCATCATTTAATTCATCATGTACAATATAATTATCAAAACCTTGTCGAGGAACTACTAATTGGTTAATTACATCAGCATGAGTATAGTAATTATTTTCTTTTAAATATTCAGTAAAAGATTTGAATTTATCTTTTTTAAATTTGTAAGTTGACCAATAGCTGTTTGTACCAGTTCTTGTTCCATAACATCCACTAAAAACAGCATGCATTGCAGCAATTGTATGTGGACCATAAGTTATAGATTGAGAGAAAAAGATAGATTTTGATTTTAGATTATTGAAAACATGAGATGTTTGGGCTCGATCTAATCTTCCTCCATCTATCATAATTATGATTACATTTTTTTTATTCATGATGAAAAAATAATTAATAAATATCTAATTTTTTCCTTGGGAATCAAACCACTGCATAGTTTCTGAGATTGCTCTTTGTGCATTTTTTTTACCAACTATAGATAATTCCCTCTGAGAATCTCCAGCTATTTTTCCACCAATTCTTAAAATCAATAGTTTTCCATTACCTCGAAAGTTATGTTTAACAAAAGGTTTCATGTATAATGTATCATTAGGGTTAATTATTTCCTTAAATTTTTTCTCATCAAATTCCCAATTAATAGAAATAGGACTATTACCAACATTGTATACATATTGATGTAATCCAGATTTTAAGTCAAATTGTGTACTTTCAGAATTAAGAACAAGAAGCTCAAATGCTTTAGAAAAAGGCAGAGCAGTTGTAGAAGCTAATTCACAGAATTCATATGCCTTTGTATCTTCTGGATAAAACCAAGTTTTACCTTCATCATGATGTTTAACAATTACTTTATCTTCAATTTTATCATTTGGTAACAAATCTCTTATGTTAATTGTAAGTGCATGTGCAATTTTCTCGAGATCTGAAAAAGATGCAATTTTGGAGCTATTTTCAAATGATTTTAATTCATCTATGGAAATCGAACTTCTTTTAGATAATTCCTCAAGAGAAAGATTAGAAATTTCTCGATGATATTTTAACAGTGATGCACTTGCTATTTCTTTATTGGAGAAATCTAGTGCAAAATTGGAACCCAATTCTGTAGACATTCCAGATAATTCTTGTTGAACATCTCCTGTAAGTTTTCCACCATATGTTAATGCCAAAATTAATCCATTTTCTTTTGCGCCTTTTCTTGTTGTAAATGTATGAGGAGTAAATGGTGTGATATACATAGAATCACCAGTATTCATTACAGCTACTTTTTTCTCATCATTAGAATCGCGATAGTAGAAATTTACATCTCCAATAAAATATGTGAATTGGTGCATAAAGTGTCCATTATTCCATTGTACATTGGAATTTGTTGGTTCATTATCATCTACATAGCATAATTCAAGAATCCATTCAGGTCTAAATGGAGCTACAGTACTCATTGCAGTATCACGATATTCATAATATGGTGTACCAGCTCTATCCATAATTCGAGAACTTTTTTTAGATTCTTCAGAATTCATGATTTTGATCCCAGAAGGACAATCATCACGAATAACAAAGAAATCACGAGAATTTACAGGCCAAATTGTAGTGGCTCTTTCAACAAGGTCTTGAGAAATCAGAGTTTTTCCTTGTATAATAGATTCAATATCAGAAAGTTCTACTCCTAGTTCAATTGCAGCATCTTCAGGTCTTCTTTTAATATCATTTAATATTCCCAAAAAATTTTTTCCTGATTTTAAACGATATATTTTTTCTTCTTCAGCAATTGTCTGCTCTAACATAATTAAATAAAATCTTACTAGTAATTATTATTTTAGATTATTTTCTATAATGAATTTATGATTTTTATTATTTAATTGAGCAACATCTTTTTTTATTAAGATTTAAACAAAATTACATGATTACAAAATATCAAAATTTGTGTATAGCAATAAATGTAGGCATAAAAATTAGAAAAGGTCATTTTTTATGTTGTTTTACATTAGTAAAGGAATTAAAAAAAATAAACGAATCATTTTTATTTCAAATAAATTGCCTTGGTTGATTGAATGAAAAAAATAATTTTTTGGTTAGATAAGGAATTATCAAGATTTGGAATTGCAAAAGAGATAAAAGATAGTTTTGACTGTGAACTTTTTTCTATTATAGATACAACCAATAAGCCAAAAGAATTTTTTGAAAATCAAAAAATTATAAAATTTGAAAAAAAATGGTTTTATCATGACCATATAAAAAAAACAAATTCAAATATAGATACAAATTATTTAAAAACATTTGAAAAAAAATACGGTATAGACTTATGGTTATTAGCATCAAATGAAAGGATATTTTTTCTATTCAATGAATTTTACAAATTTCAAGAAGAAGAAGTTTTGAAAATTCTAGAACAAGAATGTAAATTATTTGAGAGTATTTTGGATGAAGTAAAACCAGATTGCGTTAGTTTACCAACTCCTGCATTACATCATTGTTATCTTTTTTATTTAATTTGTAAAGCAAGAAATATCCCTACAGTAATTTTGCAAATGACAAGGATAGCAAATAGATGTATTATTTCAAATAAAATGGAATCAATTGGATATGAGGGACAAAGAACTTCGAAAAAAAGAAGTCTTGAAGAGCTACTTCAATTTAGAAATCAATCTAACATATATAATCAAAGTGAAAAATTTAGATCAAGATTTCAATCTTCTAAAAATGGGTTATTAAAGTCGGCATTAAAATTTTTGACTTCAGAAAATTCCAATATGAAAACACATTACACATACTATGGGAGAACAAAATCAAAAGTATTAACAAATTACATAAAAAATTCTTTAAAAGCAAAAATAAGAAAATCGTATATTGATAATAATTTACTAAAAGAAATTAATTTTAAAAAACCATTTATTTTTTTCCCTTTACATGTTGAACAAGAACATTCGCTTCTAAATGTTGCACCATTTTACATTAATCAAATTGAAGTTATCAAAAATATTGCCAAAGCTTTACCAATTGGGTATGATCTTGTAGTTAAAGAACATCCAACTATGTTTGCAAGAGAATGGAGAAAAATTTCAGATTATAAAATTTTAAAGTCAATTCCAAATGTCAAATTATTACATCCATCAGTTCCACCTACGAATATTTTGAAAAAATGTTCAATGGTGATCACGATTTCGGGTACAGCAGCTTTTGAGATAGGATTTTATAAAAAACCTGCAATTATTTTTTCAGATACAGCTTTTACGGAACTATCATGGATAAAAAGACTTCAATCATTTGAAAATCTTTCTCAAACAATAAAAAAACTATTAGACTCAAAAATGGATTTTGATGATCTTAATGATTATATTGATTATATTGATAAAAATACATTTGAACATGATCATGATAATTTTGCACAAGATTCACAAGACTTTTTCCACTATGGAGGATTTTTAGTAGATGTTAAAATTTCTGAAAACAATATGAATAATTTCTTGAAATTACATAAGAGTACATTGCAAAAAGTTGCATTTGAACATATTAAAAAATTTAAAGAAGTGTGTTAATTTAATAAATCTGCCGATTTGAATTAAAATCGGAATCTTATTTTACTATTATATTTTTGAGTGTGTGTGTTTGATGGTAAGAAAATCCTAATTACAGGAGGAACTGGTTCTCTAGGCCAAGCTTTAACTGAACGTCTGCTAAAACATGATGTTGACACAATAAGAATTTTCAGCAGAAATGAACACAAACAAATTTCTATGGCATCAAAATTTCAAGATGATAGATTACGATTTTTTATTGGTGATATTAGAGATTATGATCGTCTAACAAGAGCACTTGAAGATATAGACATTGTTTTTCATGCAGCAGCATTGAAACATGTTCCTGTAATTGAATACAATCCATTTGAAGCAATTAAAACTAATGTTCTTGGTTCTCAAAACGTAATTGATGCTTGCCTTCATGAAAATGTTGAAAAAGCAATAGGTATAGGTACTGACAAAGCAGTTTCTCCATTAAACACATATGGTGCCACTAAATTATTAATGGAAAAATTATTTGTTACTGCGAACAATTATCTAAATCAAAAAAGACATAAAACAAAATTTATTGCATTACGATATGGAAATGTTTTAGGAAGTAGTGGTTCAGTCATTCCACTTTTTGCAAATCAAATACAAATGAAGAAAAAAATTACAATTACTGATAATCAAATGACACGATTTAGCATAACAATGAATGAAGCTCTAGATTTTATTCTTGAATCAACATTAATAGGAAAAGGTTCAGAAATATTTGTCCCAAAATTAAGAGCATATTCAATTTCAGAAGTAAAAAATGCTTTATTTGACATTTTAGAAAAAACAGATGAGGAAATAATTGGAATTAGACCGGGTGAAAAACTCCATGAGATTTTAATTAATGAAGATGAATTAAAGAATACTTTTGATTTAGATAACAAATATGTTATACTAAAATCAGATATTGTAAAAACAGCTAGAGAAATACATCCGACAATAAAGGACTTAGATTTAATTAAAACATATTCTTCAAAAAATGTAGATAAAATTTCTAAAGAAGAGTTAAAGAAAATTATATTATCAGAAAATATTTTATAAATTTAAAATTAATGTAACTAGTGAGAAAAATTTATGAGAATGACTAGAAATCATTTTTACATACAAGCAAGATTATGTTCACAGAGACTACCTGGCAAAGTCCTAAAAAAAATGCAGGATAAAACAATATTAGAAATTATTTTAGAGAGACTTTTATTTATTAAAAATAAGAATGAAATTTTCATATTAACAGGCGATGATGATAAAAATAAGGAGATTATTGAGGAAGCAAAACGATTAGGTGTTGAATGTTTTTCAGGTAGTGAGAATAATGTTTTAGATAGATTTGTTCAAGCATCAAATAAATTTGAATCAGAAATAATTACCAGAATAACTGCAGATTGTCCGTTAATAGATTTCAATATTATTGAAAAAGGATTAAAAATATTTGATTCTAAAAAAATGGATATTTTAAGTAACAATAAAATTAAAACATATCCACATGGATTTGATTTTGAAATTTTTAAAAAATCAGCATTAGATGAATCGTGGAAAGATAATTTTAAAAGGTTTTCAAGTAAACGAATTTTTCTAGATACATTCATTCCTCCAACAAAGTACATGTTAGAAGAAAGTAAATTTGTTAATCATATTCTAAAAAATGACTTAGATCTTTCGCATATTAGAATCACGTTAGATTATGAGGAGGATTTTCGGGTTATAAAGAATATTTTTGATAATTTGTATCCAAAAAATCACAAATTTGCTTTAAAGGAAATTCTGGAATATCTTAAAAAAAATCCAAAAATTGTTGAAATAAATAAAAAATATTTGAGAAGTTAAAAAATATTTTTTATAAAACTATAGTTATTCATTAGAATTAATTAATTTAAAGTAAAAATTGAGGATAAGATTTTGATTAAAATCAATCAGATCTCATAGTTTTACATCAAAGTGAAGCATACAGAACATATCTTAAGATAAATTAATGATCAAAAACAGTGCAGAATCAAATACTAAGATTATGTTTTATTCTGTTTGTAAGAATAGGATAGAGCTTTAAAGTAATTATGAGGAGTTCCTATATCAAACCATTGTTTTGTCATTTTTAATGCAACAACTTTTTCATTACAATTAATCAATGTCTTAATTGCATCTGTAACTTGTAATTCTTTGTTATGACCTAGTTTAGTTTGTTTTAGAGCATCAAAAATTGTTGGATTAAATGCATATATGGGTAAAATCACCAAATTACTTTTTGGGAATTTAGGCTTTTCTTCAACGTTAAATACAAAATTTAAATTATTTTTCTTTTGTATTTCTGCAATACCATATCCTTTAAGATGTTTTTTTGATTGAAGTAATAATCCACATGTAGAATTTGGTGTTTTTTCATACAAATTAATTAATTGTGGAATAAAATCATAATTTGGAAAATATGCATCACCTGCATGAAGTAAAAAATTCTCATCAGACACAAATTTTTTTGCAGAAAGTAATGCATGTCCAAATCCCATAGGTGTTGATTGTTCTATCCAATGTATTTCACAATTGTCAATTTTTTTATATAGATTTGATAGGGTTTTGATGAATCTTTTATCATAAAATGAATTTCTTTTTTTTAACAAATTAATGAATGATTTATCAACAGACATATGATGTAAAATTGAAGATTTTGTTTTGGAACCAACGATTATACAGAATTTCCTAAATCCATGATTGTAGAGATTATCGAATATCAATTCAATAAGAGGTCGTAAAGTAGGATCGCCCTTGTCAAATGCTTTATCATATAGCGGTAACATAGTTTTAGGACTTTCTTTTGTTGTTGTAAGTAATCTAGTTCCCAATCCACCAGTAGTAATAACAGCAGTTTTCATTATCAAAAACGTGATTTTCCTATGTTTTAATTCTTCAGTATTTTAGTAAGTTTACTTAAAATTTTTAATTAATCATGAGTTTTCTGCCAAACTGCAGTCATCATGCTACCAGAAAATGTAACTGATTCTTTAATTTGGTCTTGTTTGCCTTGAGAAATAAGAACAATATCTTCTTGAATTTTTACAAAATCTTCTTCAGGATTCGCATATGGTGTTTCTTCATATTGATAATGTTGATCAATTAATGACATTCCAAAAGTTTTCAAAACTCGTGACAGTAAATCCACTGTAAAAAAATGAATATGAGCTAAAGGAGTAAAAAGATGCCATTTTTCTCTATACACATCAAATGCAAAAGAATTGCCAACAGGAGTTGCAGTAATGAAAAGAAATCCATTTGGTTTTAAAACTTCAGCACATTTTTTTAGAACTGAAATTGGATCTGAAAAATGTTCTATAACTCCCCTAATCACCACAAGATCAAATTTTTCTTCAAATGAAAGTTCCGGAAAATAACCAATGCTTACAGGAATACCATATTCTGTTTTTGCAAATTCTGCAGCATCCTTATCAATCTCAACTCCCTGTCTTTCCCATTTTTTAGGATCAAAAACACTAAGAAATTGACCTCCTGAACAACCAACATCCAACATTTTTCCATGATTTATGAATTTTGTAACCCAATCATGATCAATTTTATACATTATTTTTCTTTTTTCAAAAAGTTCTTTTTCATCTAGTCTATGAGAAAAATAATCTTGATAGACTTTCGACAGGCCCTCATCATTTAGATGAGGATTTACTGAAATCATTCCACAATCTTTACATTTTTTTGCTTCAAGATAATCTAACTTAGCCCATGCTTCAAGATTTTTACTATTACAAATAATACAAGGTCTTAATTCACCAAGGTAATTTTTTAATTCATTAGGAGGAGGAAACAATCAGATCACTATAAATTTCAAATTTTCTAGGCTAATCCTATTCAAAAACATTTCTATAATAACAAAGTTTAGGTTTTGATCATCTTTAAGATTTCTTTAGATACTCTTCGAGAACCTAATCCATCAACTAGATTACTTTTATTTAGAATAATTTTATTTTGCATTAATTGACTAAGAAAAGTATCAATTTTCTTTGAATCTTTTTGAATGAATCCTAGATTTTTAGCAATTTTTCTTTTATGCCATTCTTTTGCTGTGAAAATTTGATGTTTATATTGACATACAATTGCAAAAGGTATGTGTAAAATAGCAAATTCATAAGTCGTTATCCCTCCAGCACAAATACCAAATTTTGTATTAGAAATCTCCTTTTTCATGTTATTTGTTTTATTAATAATTGTAATTTTGTTATTTTTTGTAACAAATTTTTTGAGTGTTGATGTTTTTTTTGTTGCATGGCCAAGAATTATTTTTATTTTTATTTTTTTTTCATATTTACTAATTTTTTTAAGAATAATTTCTAAGAGATTATTTGCATCAAAACCTCCTAACGTAATTAACAAATCATATTTTTTTTTGTAATTTTGTATCTTATTATATTGTTGGTGTAATATTTGGTATTTTGGACCTAGTAAACACTTAGTTTTGAATTTATTTTTTGTAATTTTATTATTAAATCCTATAAAACCATCAATAACAAGATCTGCATTATAATCAATATTTTTCAAATCAGAAATTACTACTACATGAACAATTTTTTTCAGTGTCTCAACATATCGATTTGTTAATCCATATTTATCTATGATTAATATAGAAATATTATTTTTTAGAATATGTGCTGTTGTTTTTTTGATGTCATCATTTACAGATAATCCTGGTATTAAATTGAATATTTTTTTAAAACCATGTTCTTGTAATACTGGAAAGACTGAACCATAATCTTCAATTAAAAATTGAATTTGATGAGATTTTAATTGATAACCCAAATTAATACATCTAAAAACATGCCCTAAACCTAATTCTTTCTTATGAATTCTACCACCTGAAGTTCTAAAGAGAATTTTTTCCATATTGAAGAATTAATTTATCTTTCTAGCTGGAGTTCCCACCCACACTTCATTTGCTGGAATACTTTTGTTTACTAAACTATTTGCTCCAACTGTAGCATTTTCTCCAATAATAATTCCCGGCATTATCACTGAGTTTGCACCTATCTTACAGCCTTTTTTCAAAATAATTTTTCCATTTTTGTTATCAATTGTAGATACACTGAAAATAGAACAACTCCATCCAATTTTTACATCATCTTCAATTGTTACTCTTTCTTTAGCATCAATAATTGTAAATGAACCAATTTCTACTCTTTCTCCAAGTTTAAAATTTTCAATGCCTACTACTCTCCAATACCATTGAGTCATACCATTTTCATCATATGTTGGCTTGGTCCATGTTTTCATTCTTTTAAAATTCAATTTTCTTTTTAAAAATCTTTAATATCCATGTTTTATAGGTTAATTAAAATTCAAAAAAAGAAATGAATGTTAAAAAAATGAATAATTTATCTGAAAAAGTTGTATTCTTAACAGGTGCTGCAGGTCTATTAGGAACACAATATGCAACAGCACTAAGCAATGCAGGTGCTAACGTTGTTCTTGCAGATATCAATTATACCAGATGTAAAAAAATTGAAAAAGAATTAAAGGAAAAAAATGATGTATTACCATTTTCTATTAAAATGGATATTTCTAACAAGAAATCCATAGATAATGTAATTGCCAAAGTTATGAAAAAATTCTCAAAAATAGATGTTCTTGTAAATAATGCTGTTTTTCCAGAAACACAAAAAGAACGAAGTATACAATTTGAAAAATTTCCCTTAGAATTATGGAATAAAATTTTTGCAGTAAATGTAACGGGAGTTTTCTTATGTAATCAAAAAATTGGTTCTATTATGGTAAAACAAAAAAAAGGTTCCATCATCAACATAAGTTCTATGTATGGAATAGTAGCTGCTGATCAAAGAATTTATGGAAATAGTGGTCTCAATTCTACTGCTGCATATGCGGTTACCAAAAGTTCATTATTTAATTTTACAAGATATTTGGCATCATATTGGAGAAATACAGGAGTACGAATTAACACGTTAACACTTGGAGGTGTAGAAAATAATCAAGATCCAAAGTTTATTCAAAAATATTCAGAAAAAACAATGATCGGTAGAATGGCAAAGAAAAATGAATTCACAGGTGCTTTGATCTTTTTAGCATCAGATGCCTCATCATATATGACTGGTTCAAATATGGTAGTGGATGGAGGGTGGACAGCATGGTAATTTTTTTATTAATGCAAAAATTTTATTTAAATAGATTTTTTGGAAGATGAAATTATGTTTAAAATTGATTCTACAACATTAAACGATAAAGAAACATTTGTCATAGCTGAAGGAGGGTTAAATCATAATGGGGATGTGAATATTGGTAAAAAACTAATAGATGCAGCAAAAAAATCTGGAGCAAATGCCATTAAATTTCAAACCTATAAAACTGAGAATTTTGTGAGAGAAACAAATCAATATTTCAATGTATTTAAAAATGCAGAATTAACATTTGAGCAGTTCAAAGAATTAAAAGATTATGCAAAAAATGCAGAACTGATATTTTTTTCAACCCCTTTTGATATTGAAAGTGCAGAATTTCTTTATGAATTAGATGTACCATGTTTTAAAATTGCTTCATCTGATTTAACAAATTTGCCTCTAATTAGTAGAATTGCTAAAATGCAAAAACCAATGATAATTTCAAGTGGATTATCTACTTTGAATGAGATTGAAGATGCGGTAAATTGTTGTTTATTTGAAGGAAATAATCAAATTGCTTTATTACATTGTGTTGCAAATTATCCAACACAACCACACGAAGTAAACATGAATGTGTTAAACACTTTAAAAAAAATATTTGATTTTCCAATTGGATATTCAGATAATGGTGAATCTTCACTTGTTGATATCGTAGCAGTAAGTATGGGAGCAAATATTATTGAAAAACACTTTACATTAGACAAAAATATGTCAGGACCGGATCATGGTTTTTCTATTGACCCAAATGGATTAAAATCATTAATTTCTCAAATCCGTGAAATTGATCAAATGAAAGGAGATGGAATTAAAATTCCTCAGTCTTCTGAGATAGAAAATAGGCTTGCAATAAGAAAATCCATTACTGCCAAACGAGACTTACAACAGGGTGAAAAGATTCAAGAAAAAGACATCATGATTAAAAGGCCTGCTGATGGGATTGAACCCAAATATCTTTCATCAATTTTAGGAAAAACCATAAATGCTGATATAAAAAAAGATTCTCCAATTTTTTGGTCGAATATTTCTTGAATAAACTAGTGAAGAAATATGAAACCAATTTGTTTAATTTGTGCAAGAGGAGGTTCAAAAGGGATACCAAATAAAAATATCAAAATTATTTCAAAAAAACCATTAATTGCTCATACAATTACATCTGCAATTAATTCAAAATTATTTAGTCATGTGATAGTTTCTACAGAAGATAAAAAAATTGCACAAATTTCAAAAAAATATGGTGCAGAAGTGCCTTTTATTCGTCCAAAAAAATTATCTTCAGATACTACATCTGTAGGAGATGTATTCATTCATGCAATCAAAAAATTATATTCATTGGGATATGAATTTGAAATTTTTGTAAATAGAGATTGTACAGTACCATTCATTAAAAATTCAGATATTAAAAAAACCATAGAATTAATAAAAAAGAAAAAATGTGATGCAGTTTATGGAGTTTACCGTCAACATCTTAATCCGTATTTCAATATGATGGAAAAAAATAAGGATGGATACTTACGCCTCAGTAAAAAACTAAAAGAAAGACCAAAAAGTAGACAAAAGGCACCAATAGTTTTTCAATTAAATGGATTGTTCACTTTTGATGCAAAAAAGTTTTTGAAATTTGGTGATCCTATAATGCCAAAAGCTTTACCATATGAAATTTCTCCAGAATCTGGCTTAATGATAGATACAGAAATTGAATTTAAAATGGCCGAAGTGCTTTTTAAATTGGAATATGGAAATTGAATATATTTAAGAAATAATTTTGATAAGTTTTTTTTCTTTAGAAGACTTTATTGTAGTTAAAGCGATTTTTAATGTTTTAATACCTTGAGTTAAATCGTTAATCGATTTTTTTTTCATCTCAACACAATTAAGAAAATGAGAAAGTTCATCAACATATTGCTTGTTTTTATCATAATTTTTTACTTTTAATTTAATAATCCATTTTTTCTTTTTTATGTCAAAAATCTTAACTTCGTTATTTATTGAATCCCAATAAATTGTTCCTTTAGTACCAATAATTTTACATGAACGAAATTCTGGTCTTTGAAAATAATCCAAGTGAATCTCACCTATTATATTATTTTTAAATTTTAGAATAATTGCAGATAAATCACTTGATTTTATTTTTAAATCGCTAAACTTGCCTGTTATTGAAAAAACTTCTTTTATTTCTCCAAAAAACCAATAGAGATAATCAATTTCATGAATACATGTTAGTACTACTCCACCACCAAGATCATCTCTTGCTGCATAGCTCAAAGAATAATTTTCATTAGGATGCCATTCTGGTAAATAAGTACCACATTCAGCTTTTACTGAAATAATGTTACCAATTGTTTTTTGTTCAATCAATGATTTAATTTTTTTAATACAACTATGAAATCTTAAATTACAACCCATTAGTGTTACAAGTTTCTCCTTTTTTACTATTTTCAGTAATTTTTCAGTGTCTTTCAAAGAATTTGAAAGTGGTTTTTCTATAAAAATATGGCATCCAGCTTTTGCCAGTAATAATGATGTTTTAATGTGTTCACTAGATACATTGGTTACAAAACCTATTGATGGGTTATGTTGTAAACCTTCATTTAATGACTTTACAAAAATACATCTTTTTTTATTTAATGATTTTGGTTTTCGTTGTTTAGTAGATATAATAATATTATAATTAGAAATTGAAAGTAAATTTTGAACATGTCTTTTACCAATAGATCCATTTCCTACCACTAATGCATTCAATTAAAAAAAACTCCTATTGTCAAGTAATTGAACATAAATTACAGTGTTTTAAAAATTTTCAAGAAACTTTGTTAAATTTGTTGATGCATTACCTTGATTTGTAAAATATTTGTCTAAGAAGTTTTTTGAATTTTTCAAAATATCAGTTTTAAATGATTCATCATTGAGAATTCTGTGAATTGTTGGTTCAATATCTTCAATTTTAGAAATGGATACTAAACCATGTTTTTTAGCAATTTCACTTTCTTCTGCCCATTTATCAGTTTGAAGGGATATTGTGGGTTTGTTTAAGATCATAGATTCAAGAGCTATTGTAGAATTTTTAAAAGTGATCAATATTTCACACGAATTAATTAACTCAACTAGATCGGTATCAAGTACAATTTCTATTTGTGGATCAATGTCTTTGATTAAATCAATAATATTATTAACAAAATCTGGTTGTGGATGAGGTTTAATTACAAGTTTTTTATTTTTTAGATTTTTTACAACACGACATACTTCTTGTACAAAATTATTAAACTTAAGATAATCATTAGTTGTAGATGTTTCTGCAAAAAATTCACTTATTCCAGTAGTGGCTAGCAATATCATTCCTTTGTTACTAATTTTTTTTGCTTGGAAAAATTTGTCGTGTCGTGGACTGCCTAAGGATTCTATATCATTTCGATTATGCTTACATTGTATGGCATAATTCTTGGTAGTTTCTCCCCAAACTACTTGTTTATCACTAATTAAAGGACCAGAAAAAAATGAAAAGAATTTCCCTGCATTATCCCAAATTTCACCATTTGGAGACATAGCGTGTTGAAGTAAAACTGATTTTATCCCTAAATTTTTTGCTAGATGAATTACTTCTTTTTCTTGTGGAGCAGTTTCGGCCCACTCCAATATTACAGATATATCATATTTTGTAAATACTTGATTTAATAACATTAATCTCTCAATAGAATCATAAAATCTTGAATTACATATTTTTGTAAAATGATCTTTGATTGAATTCCAAATGCTATAATTTTCAATCATAAATATTTTTTCAAAAATAGAATTAAGATTCCACATTTTCTCAAGTTCATTTTTTTTCTGTTGTTTGTTTTGGTTCATTTTATTTTCAATTTTTTTACCAAAATCATTTAAATTAATAATATTATTTCCCAATTTACGTATAATATTGAAAGACTGTAAATTCCATATTGCAGGTCTGCGTTGATTTAGAAGTAAAATATTCTTATTTGAATTAGATAGTTCTTTTAATAATAAATCATATTGTACAAAATTAAAATCTAGTAAAAGAATAGATTTTTTTTCAGGATCAAAATTTTTGTTTAGTTTTAAAAATTGTTTAGTGATTTTTTCAACAAAATTTTTGATTTTCTTATAATTGTGCTTTGAAATTGTGATAGATAATGGAAATAATCCTATATTATATTTTATATTTATTTTATCAAAATATGTTGATGTATGTTTTATTTTATGAATTTTATTATAATTAATTTTTTCCTTATTACAGATCTGTTGTGTTAAATCACTAAAATCAGTCAAATCTACTAAAGTTATTGGTTTTTCATTTTCAATTATTCTTATTATTGAAAGTGCAGTTTTGTAAACTTTGGAAAAGTAATCAAATAATTCCATTTCAATTAAACTTGCTAAATTAATTCCATCAAACATCAAGGAATTTTTAAAATTTTGATTCAGATACCAATTAGATGCAGTATCTATTGTTTGTGTATCGATAATTTTTTTGTCAATGTTAGTAAGATAATTATCACCTATTTCATGTTCAATAGAATTTTTAAATAATTTATTATGAGTAAAATAATTTAATGAAAAAATTTTGGAGTTAGGGTATTGTAAAATTATTTTATTTAATTGTAAAACATTATCAATATTGTTTACAATAATTATTGTTTTATTCAATTTAATGTGGATTTATTTTTTCCCAATCATAATCATCAAAGGAAACATTGATCATTTCATTATCATTTGGTTTCCATGCCAAATCAGCTAAAGTAAGTACTCTTGATGTTTTATCAGACAGATTTATGTGAGCAGATGGAATATTCTTGGGTACAAAAATTAGTACGGGTTCTTCTGCACTAGATTCTATTTCTGTATAATTTCCTTTTTTGTCTTTAATTACAAAAACTACCTTACCATGAATACAAACAAAATAACTATTTCTTTTAGTATGGAGATGAGGACCTTTTATTTCCCCTGCATTAACAGAACTAACATAAACCATTTTTGGTTCATATTTTATTAAATTATCCCAATCACGCCAAACAACAGTTAACGATCCGTTAATGTTAGAACCAGATGTATTTTTTGTATCATGCTTTTCCAGCATTATTTTTGAAAAATCTTCAGGCAATAAATTTTCTAAATATGGGAGAAATAAAAGTTATCTAATTAGATTCAATCAATATTTAGAATAACAACATATTTTATCAACTGATATATCGTAAATTCCAATGAAAGTATTAGTAACAGGTGGTTTGGGTTTTATTGGTACAAACTTTATCATTCATGTTCTAAAGAATTATGAGGATTATAGTATTATCAATCTAGATGATGAACTAATTGGTTCAAATCACAAAAGTTTATCAGATTTTGAAAATTCAAATAATTACAAATTCGTAAAAGGGAATATTACAGATCATGTCTTAATGGAAAAATTGATTAATGAATCTGATGTAATTATTAATTTTGCAGCTGAATCACATGTAGATAGAAGTATATTAAACGCTAAACCGTTTATGGATTCTAACATATTTGGAGTTTTTACAATATTAGAAATATTAAAGAATCAAAAAAAAAGATTAGTTCATATTTCAACTGATGAAGTTTTTGGAAGTTTAGAAATAGAAACTGCAGATGAAAATTTTAGATTTAATCCTTCAAGTCCATATTCTGCATCAAAAGCTTCTTCAGAATTATTAATAAATTCGTATGTAGCTACATATGGTATTGATGCTGTTGTAACAAGATGTACAAATAATTATGGACCACGGCAATTTTTAGAAAAATTAATCCCAAAGGCAATAATTTTAGCTGCTCATGATATCCCAATTCCAGTTTATAATGGTGGTAAAGGTATTCGTGATTGGATTTTTGTAGATGATCACTGTAATGCAATTATGAAAGTCTTACACCAAGGTAAAAAAGGAGAGTCATACAATATATCAGCATCAAATGAAATAGATGTGTTAACAATCATTAAAAAAATTCTTTCTATAATGAATAAAGATCCTACAAATTATGAATTAACAGAAGATAGACCAGGACACGATTTCAGATATAGTCTAGATTCATCTAAAATTAGAAAAGAGTTGAGTTGGAGTCCAAAAGTAAGTTTTGAAGAGGGGATTAAAATTACTGTTGAATGGTATTTAAAAAATCAGGGATGGTGGAAGGACATTACGGATATTAAGACACTAAACAAAATTCAATGGAAAAGCTAAATTGAATATTATACTCAAATACATAGGAAAATGGACATGAAGGGAATTTTATTACATGGTGGTCATGGAACCAGATTAAGACCGCTAACACATACGGGTCCAAAACAACTACTGCCTATTGCTAACAAACCAATGTCTGAGTATTGCATTGAAAGTATGAAGGAATCAGGCGTTACTGAAATTGCAATAATAATTGGGGGTTTAGGCTCCAACAAAGTAACAGAGTACTATGGTGATGGGAGTAAATTTGGAGTCAATCTTACGTATATTAAACAAGATCATCCAAGAGGCATATCTCATGCAATAAGATTATGTAAAGAATTCATTAAAGATGAAAAATTTTTAGTTTTTTTGGGAGATAATATAATTCAAAAATCAATAAAAGATTATGTTAAAGAATTTGAAAATTCAAATTATGATGCAACTATTTTGTTATGTGAAGTTGATAATCCATCAAGGTTTGGTATTGCAGATATACAAAATGGAAAAATTGTGAAAATCATTGAAAAACCAAAGGAACCTCCTACTAACTTAGCAGTAACTGGAATCTATTTACTTACTCCAAAGATTTTTGATGTCATAGATAATCTTAAACCATCTTGGAGAAATGAATTAGAAATAACTGATGCTTTAGATATTCTTCTTCAAAATAACAACTCAATTAATCATCATACAATTACATCTTATTGGAAAGACACAGGTACTCCAGAAGATATTATCAATGCCAATGGGAGCATTCTTGAAAATATGGAACCATATAATTTTGGAAAAAATGAAGTGGGCAGTAAAATTGAAGGAAGAGTTATGATAGGGAAAAATGTTCAGATAAAAAATGATGCTGTGATTGTGGGACCTGTAATCATAGGAGACAACACAATAATTGGAAATGGTGTCTATATAGGACCAAACACAAGTATAGGGAATAATTCAAAACTATCAAAATGTAATATTGAAAATTCCATTGTAATGTCTGATTGTATGATTTCATGTAAATTAAAAATTAGAAAAAGTATTATTTCTTCTAATGCAAATATTATAGATTCTAATGAGGATGAAAAAATATTCCTTTTAGGAGAAGGTACTAAAATTAAGATATAATTATTTATGTTAAATATTGAGAAAAAATATGCAAAATAATCCTTTTGTAAGTATCATTATTCTAAATTATAACGCGGGTGAATTATTACTAAACTGTGTAGAATCAGTATTCAATACAAACTATGATAATTTTGAAGTAATTGTAGTAGATAATGTATCAAGTGATAATAGTCATAAAAAATGTAAAGAAAAATTTGATAAAATCATTTTGATTGAAAATAAGAAGAATTATGGGTATTGTGAAGGTAATAATTGTGGAATTAGAAACGCAAAAGGAGAATTTATTGTAATTCTAAATCCAGATACCATAGTAGAAAAAGAGTGGTTAAATCATTTCATTCATGCCCAAAATGATAATGGGGACGGTCTGTATCAACCAAAAATTCTTTCACTTTATGAAAAAAATATACTTCAAAGTACAGGAAATATGATTCAATTATTTGGATTTGGATATGCAAAAGACAAGGGAATTTTAGACACACAAAAATCAGAAAAAATTACTGAAATAGGATATGCTTCTGGCACTTGTTTATTTACTTCAAAAAAAATGTTAGATGAAATAGGACTTTTGGATCCATTTATTTTTCTCTATCATGATGATTTAGAATTGGGTTTGAGAGCAGCACAATTAGGTTTCAAATCATATTATGTTCCAAAATCAATCATATATCATGCAGAAAGTTATTCATTAAAATGGGGCTCAAAAAAATTTTTTTGGTTAGAGAGGAATAGAAAATATTGTCTATTAACACATTTTTCAAAATCAACATACCATAAAATGAGATTTTCCTTATTTTTAGTAGATATCATGGTTTGGTTATTTTATATTGCAAAAGGATTTCTTTTTTCAAAAATTAGAGCAGAGATAGATATTAAAAAAAATAAAAACCACATATTGAAAAGATATAATGAAATCGAAAAAAATAAAAAAATTCCTGATGCAGAAATACTCAAAACTTTTACTGATGAAATTTTTTTACCAAAAAATGTTTCAAATAAAATAATGAATAAATTTTTTAATTTAATATTATCAGTATTAAGTAAAAATGTAAAAAAGAAATTTTTGTTAATAGATTAATTTACAGAGGATAAGACAACAGCTAAAGCAAAATTTTGTTCATGACTGATTGAGACATCAAATTGAAAGTGGTTTTTATATTTTCCATGTAGTTTTACAAACGGTTTAGAGTTTTTATGAAATGTTTCAATTTCTAAAAATGAAACTCTTTTGTTAATAGATTTTTTTAATGCCTCTTTTACAGCAAATTTTCCAGCAAAGTGTTCATATGGATTTTTAAATTTTGAGCAATATTTTATTTCTGATGGAAGAAATATTTTTTTGTAAAAACTAGGTTTTGACGAAATTGGAATTTTCTGAAATTTTGAAATATTTACTAAATCTGTGCCTATTTTTAGATTTTCTATCATTTTTCATTATATTTTAATGAAATGTCTGTCCTCCAGACACAACTATGTTTTCACCTGTAATATTATCTGAATTCTCAGATAATAGAAAAAGGACAGTGTCAGCAACATCTTGAGGAGTGATTTCTTTGCCTAGAGGAGTTTGATTTAATGAAATTTCTTTAAATTTTGATGGAAGGGTTTTGGTAAGATTAGTATCAATAAAAGAAGGAGAAACACAATTAACATTTATGTTGAATCTAGCCATCTCTATTGCCAGGCATTTAGAAATTCCTAAAAGAGAATATTTACTGACTACATAATCACTCATGTTACTAGGGGGTTTCCCCATTGTAGATGTAGATAATATACTGACAATTTTTCCAGATTTTTTAGCTTTCATTTTTGGTATTATAAGTTGAGAAATTTTTAGAAATGATTTTGTTTGTAATTGAATATGGGACAAATAATTTTCCCAGTTAAGATCTAAAATATTTTTTAAGCTAAATGGAAGACTTACACAATGAATGAAGCAATCAATGTCACCTTTCTCTAGAACACTTGTTATGACAGATGTTGTTTGTGAATCATCTAACAGATTAACTTTATAGGATTCACATGATGAATTAAATGATTCTTTTAATTTATCAACAGAATCATGATTTTCATGATAAAATAAAATTAAGTTTGCATTATGTTCAAGCAATGTTTTTGAAATAGATGTTCCAATTTTACTATTTGCTCCAGTGACAAGAATTCTTTTTTTACTAAACAACTTATTCTCTCACAATAACTTTGGCTTGACCATCTACTAAACATTCTCCAGAAATTTTTTCAATAGTTGTTTTTACTGTGATTATTCTAGTAGAGTTACTTTTATCCAATACTACACCTTCTACAAAAATTTCATCATTAATAAAACAAGGTGATTTAAATTGTAATGATTGAGAAAAATACAATGCGTTTTTTCCAGGCAAATACATGCCTATAAGTTTTGAAAAAAATGATGACAATAACATCCCATGACATACACGTTTCTCAAAGTTGGTATTAGATGCATATTCGTCATCCATATGAAGTGGGTTATAATCTCCAGAAATTTTAGCGAAATCATCAATTAATGATTTAGTAATAATTAAAGAGAAATTTTTTTTCTGCCCGATTTTTATCGAATTGAGAGTAAAATCGCACGGAATATCATTCATCCAGATTGACTCCATGATTACGTAAATGTCGTTTTATGTCAGATATTTTGAAGACATCTGTAATTTCAGCTACGGTAAACTGTATAGAAAATTCAGATTCAAGTTCATCAACTAGCACTAAAGCATTAAAGGAATCCCATCTTTCAATATCCTCAGGTCCAGAATCATCAGATATGTCATCAATAGAGACAGAAAATACTCTAGATATGATATTGTATAATTTGTCACTCATCTTCATTTTTCACATCAAGATGTTGAGGACTTTTAATTGTATTATTCAATGTATATGACCAAATATCATTTTCTTTTTTAAAACCATTATCAGCCAAAAATTTTTCACAAGGCATATTCTTTTTTGTAGGAATATAATTTCCATTAATTTTTTGAACACCGCTATCTTTTGCTTTTTGTAAAATTGTTGATAATATTGCATCCTCAACTTTTCTACCCATAACTCTGCAGCTAAGAAGAAATGTATCAATAGACCATTCTAAAGAATTATCTTTATTTATAATAAAAACAGATGTAATTCCATTATCACCAAATTTATCTTCTACTTGAGCACAACCAACTATTTTATTTGAAGAATTTGCAAATTTTCTAATATCTTCTTCTTGATACCTCTTGGTGGTAAGATTAAATTGATTTGTTTTAAGAGTTAGTTGTGAAATTCTTGGAATAGTAAAATCATTTGCTTTTTTTATAGTAACTTTAATTTCTAAACGTTTTAAGAAATCATCAATATTAGAAACATTATTTTCAAGTTCAGTTCTAGATTTTTGTTGAGTATACATTTGACCACGCTTAAAATCTTCTTCAGTTATTTGTAAAACATTGAAATCGTTTAATTCTGTTAAAGATTGAGGATACAATGATGGATCATTTGGAAAATCTACAGTTAAAACTTCAGGCAGAGTGCTTTTAATTAATTCACGATTTACAGGATCATCATCAAAATATACAATACTATTTAAACCAATATTCAGTTCTTTTCCAATTTCTTTAAGATTTGTTGCCTTATCATTCCAATTGATTCGGATACAAGCAAAATGTTCTTCTTTGAGAATCATGTAAGGGTGTTCTTTGATTACTTGAAGTGCATCATCAGGATTGTTTCTACTATTAATTGCAAGAATAATTCCTCTTTTCCATAACGCAAGTAAAAGACGTTGAAATTCAACAAAAGGGTTTCCAGGATATGTAGGACCTAGTGAAATACCATCAAATCCATCTTCACCTACAATTCCTCCCCATAAAGTATTATCCAGATCTAGTACGATACATTTTCTATTTTTACCAGTCATGGGTTTAATGTATCCCATAAGATCATATGCCAAAAGTGGAATATGATCTAATGATATTTTGATATCTCCAAAAAAATATTTTCTGTAATCAAAAACATTTCTTTCTCCATATTTTTTTACAAATTGATCAAAATCATAAACATACACTCCTGATTCATCTCTTAAATTAGAAGAAAGAATTGAATTAAAATCACAAATCATGTCATGAAATCCATATTCATATTTTGTTTCTAAAATTCCAAATGATGTGTATGTTGGTACTGATAAATTAGTAATTACTACTTTTGAATTTGATTTTTTCAAAAATGATCTAATCAAATCAGTTATCTCATTTGTTTTATTTTTCACAAACTCTTTACGTTTCTGAGCTGTAATATCATATGAGAAAAAATAATTTTCTCCAAAAATACTTCTTACATCAAGAATTAAAAATGTAATCTCAGGTTCAAATGAATAGAGATCACTCTTTTCATCAAGAATTTCTTGCATGTATTGATTGTATCCTCCAACATAAGATATGGATTGAATTTTTTCATCAGCACATCTAACTCTGAGTGATTCTTCTAAACCATTTATTGTGAAACTATTCAAAATAGCAATTTTTAATTTTTTATCATATTTTTCAGTTGTAATATTTCTAGATTTTTCCAAGTAATAGGAGAGTTTTTTTTCTTCCATTTTAGTAGATTACAATTTTATATCCATAAATATTTTTGAGTTATTTTTGTAATTTTACGCCTAAAAGAATTATTTTCATAATTTTTCCACATTTAATCAGTAAAGTTTAAGATCTAAGTTTTTTTAAATTCAAACAATTATGCAAAATGAAGACATTTTTTCAATAAACGAAAAAGAGGTAATGGATTATTATGGTTATTCTGGGTTTTCAGGTAAAATTAAATTAAAATTTAAACTTCTTTGTTCATGGTTTTTTCATAGTATTGCATATTCATCAATTCATCCAGGTATTATTATTTCATCACAAAGGAAAAGAGGAGTAAAAATTGGAAAATCATGTCATTTTTCCCCATATGTTTTGATAGATCTTGTTTATCCTGAGTTAGTTTTCATTGGTGATAATGTTACTATCGGCTCAAATGTTATGATCTTTGCACATAGTAATCCCACTGCAAATAAAGAATTAAAAGAGAAATATCCAAGAAAAGTTGAAAAAGTAAAAATAGATTCTGGTGCTGTAATTAATCCGGGATGTATTATCACAGCAGGTGTAACAATTGGAAAAAACGCAATGATATCTATTGGAAGTGTTGTTACAGAAGATATTCCAGAAAATTGTGTTGCTATAGGAAATCCAGCAAGAGTTATCAAAAAAATTGGTTAAGAAGGAATATTTTAGGTTTAAGTGATTAAAATGAATATTTTGGGAATTGATTTTGAAGAATGGTATCATCCTCAACTGATTCAAAAATATCTAAAAAATGAAGATAAAGATCTGAAAGTAACTAATGGATTAGATCTAATTCTTGATTGGTTAAGAAGAAATGATACGTATGCAACATTTTTCATTGTTGGCGATATCTTAGAAAAAAAGCCAGACATATTGGATAAAATTAGTTCAGAAGGTCATGAAATTGCATTTCATACAATGTTTCATAATAGACTAGACGGAGAAAATTATAATAAAGAAAAATTTAGTGAAGAAATAAAAAAATTTAAGGAATTAACTAATAATAATTCAAAAGGATTTCGTGCTCCAACTTTTTCATTAAATGAAAAATCTTCTTGGGTTATTGATGTATTAGAGGAATTTGGATATGTGTATGATAGTAGTATTGTGCCTGTAAAAACTAAGATGTATGGATTAGAGAATGCAGAAGAAAAGCCATATTTTATTTCAAGTAAAAATTTGAAAGAAAATAATCCCAATGGAAAAATAAAGGAATTTCCTTTGTTAGTCACAAAATTCCTTGGAAAAAAAATTCCTGCAGCAGGAGGATTCTATGTTAGAACTTTACCTACAAAAATAATTAAAAATGCAATTAAAAAATACGAAAAAAAGGAAATTCCTGCAACATTTTATATTCATTCATGGGAATTAACACCGCAATTCATGCCTAAAATTTCAATGTCAAAAATGGATTCTTTCATCACATATCATAATATAGAAAAATCAATGAAAAAAATGGATCAAATTTTAAAAGAGTTCAAGTTTACTTCATTTGAAAAATATTTAAAGAAAAATTAGTTATTCATTTTTAAATAATTCAATGTTTCTTTAATTCCTTGTTTAATTGTTGTTGAGGGTTCCCAACCAAGATTTTTTAGCTTAGTATTATCCACAACAAAATTTCCAACATCAACTTTTTTTGTATATTTTGGTGATGAAACATATTTCACTTTTGTTTTTGTTAAATCTTCAAGGTATTTTCCAAATTGATAAAACCAAGTTTTTTTACCAGATGAAATCCAATAAAGATTTCCTGATTTTCCTTTTTTTATTAAAATAGAAATTGCCGATACAACATCAGAAACATAAATCAAGTCTCGGAAAAATTTTCCGTGATCATAAATAGTAATTTTTTCACCTTTAAAAGATTGAGAAATCAAAAAATTAACAGCATTTTTTTTAGGAATAATTTGTTCTCTTGGTCCAAATGAATTTGTAATTCTAAATGTGACAGTATCAAGTCCATAAAGACGATGATAAATTTCGCAAAAATATTCACTGCTTAATCTATTAATTCCATAAACTGTTGTTGGAAAACAAGGTGTGCTCTCATTTACTGGTAGTTTTGTAGGACGTCCAACAACAATAAAAGTAGAACCTAAAATGAATTTACATTTAAAATTAAGCTGTCTTATTTTTTCAAGAATGAATAAAGTTGATTTTGAATTAACATCTACATCATATAATGGATTTTCAAAAGATCTAGAATGTGAGGTTTCTCCGGCCAAATGAACTATAACATCGGGTTTATGTTTTTGTAAAATTTTTCCAAGTTTTAGAAAATTTGTAATATCAACATTTTCTACCTTTATTTTATTTTTCAAGTGAGAGATATTCTCATTTTTTTTATTTCTGGATAGGACGATAATTTGATGCCTATTTTTTAATAATAAATCACACAAATGGCTTCCAATAAATCCGGCACCGCCCGTAATCATGATTTTCATTTCTTATTTTGCTTTAGTCAATGTAAATAAACCATTTCAATTCAGCACATATTCCCAAACATTTTTCTTAATACATTAAATGATTTACCAATATGCGTATAGTTTTTGATTTAGATGGAGTAATTTGTGAATTAAAAAAACCAAGTGAATCATATGGGGAAGTCAAGCCTAAATTAGATGTTATAAAACTTGTAAACCAATTACATAGTAATGGAGATTACATTATTATTCATACAGGAAGACATATGCGCACATGTAATGGCAATGTTGATGAAGTAATAAAAAAAGTTGGAAAGATTACTGAAGATTGGTTAAAAAAATGGAATGTAAAATATGATGAATTAATTTTTGGAAAACCATATGCAGATATGTACATAGATGATTTAGGTTTAACATTTGAATCATCAGGAAAAGTTGCAGAAAAAATTGATTCTGTTAAACCAAATTTTATCATACCTATGGGAGGAGAAGGAAAAAGATTCAGAGATTCCAAATTTGAAGAACCAAAATTTATGATAAAAACAAAAGATAAGACATTATTAGAATGGGCAATTCAAAGTTTACCATTAGATTTTTCATACAAAATATTTTTTATAATTAGAAATGAAGATGAACAAAAATTTGGAGTAAAAGAATTTATTAAGAAAATAATGATAGAAAAATTTCCGAATAAAAAATTTGAGATTCAAGTACTAGAAAAAAATACTAGAGGTCAAGCAGAAACTGTTTTGAGTTGTAAAAAGGAAATTGACAATGATAGACCTTTAGTAATTTTCAATAATGATACTTATTTCAAATCAACTAGATTAAAATCACGATTATTGTCAATGAAGAATCAAAATATTGATGGTGTTTTGGGAATTTTTAATTCTAATGATCCAAAATATAGTTTTGTAGAAATCGATAATAATGATATGGTTATTAGGACAAAAGAAAAAGAAGTAATTTCAAACTTTGCATCTACAGGTTTGTATATTTTTTCTAAAGGAAGAGATTTTGTAAAAGCCGCAGAATATGCAATAGAAAAAAATATTTTATCAAAAAATGAATTTTATATTTCAGAATTATATAATTTCTTAATAAAAAATGGGAAAAGATTTACAATAGATTTTGCAGATGAATTTACTGCTTTAGGAACGCCTGAAGATATTAAAAAATTTGGGGCTTAAGAATTGGATAAAAATAAGGATAATACCAGAGTTTTGATTCTATCTGCTGGAAAAATTCCAACAGAAATGCAGAAATTTTTTGGGAAAATTTGTTCAGGTTTAATTCCCATCAATGGAAAACCAATTATTTTCAATACAATTGATAATTTAATTGATCATGGATATAACAAAATTACTATCACAGTAGGATATAATAAAAAACATTTAATGAAAATTATAAACAGTTACTATCAAAATAAAGTAAAAATTGATTATGTTGAAGTGGATTGGAAAAAATCTCCAGGGAATTCAATCATAAAATCATTAAAAAAAATTAAAGAAAATAAATTACTAGTAATTTTAGGTGATACAGTAATCAATAATGAATATTTTAAATTCCTAAATAAACAAAAAGATTTTGTTATAGCTTCAAAAAATTTTTCAGATTCTAGTAAATGGTGTGTGGTTGAAACAAAAAATAATCAATTAAAATTAATTTATGATAAAAAAAGAAAATTAAAATTAAAAACAAACTTTTCAGCATTAATAGGAATATATTTTTTTTCTAGTGTAAAAGAATTAAAAAATATTTCAAAAAAAAATCAATATCAAAAAAAAATTGAAATAAGTTCACTTTTAGAATCATATAAAAAAAATAACAAAATAATAGTAAAAATTGAACCTGATTGGTATGATGTAGGTCATAAAAATAATTATTTTAATTCAAAGAAAGAATTACTTCAAAGTAGATTTTTTAATTATTTAGAATTAGATGAAAAAAATGGAATTGTAACTAAAAAAAGTCAAAATGTTACCAAACTAAAAAATGAAATCCATTGGTATAAATCAATTCCAAATCAAATTAAGGGAATTACTCCAAAAATTATTAGTTCAAAGACTAACAACAAGGCTAATTTAGTGATGGAGCATATTGATTTTTCAACTTTAACTGAAACATGGCTTTATGGAAATATTAGTTATAATAATTGGAAAACTATTTTGAATGAATTAAAAAATATCATTATTACTTTTAAAAAATATAAAAAAACAGTATATCAAAAAGATTACGAACAAATCTATATTAAAAAAACTCAAAACAGGGTACAAGAATTAATTTCTTCAAATTCAATATTTAGAAACTTATTCAACTATGAATATATAAAAATAAATGGAAAATCATATAAAAATTGGAATAAATTAAGTGAAGAAATTTTTCCTAAAATTAAAAAAATATTTTGTAAAGATGATAATTGTTTGATACATGGTGATTTATGTTTTTCAAATATCCTGTATGATGTTGCAAATAATCAATATAGAATAATTGATCCTAGAGGAAAATGGGGAAATACAATATTCGGAGATATAAAATATGACTTGGCAAAGTTAAGACATTCAATAGTTGGAGGATATGACTCAATCAATAATGGATTATTTTCAATTGAATATAATAATAATTCATTAAAAATTAGAACCTTAAAACCTGTTCAATATCAAAAAATTTCAAATGATTTTGATTTATGGATTTCAAAAAATTGGAATTTAGAACAAATTAAGATGATTGAGGGTTTGTTATTCATATCTATGTTACCATTACACAATGACGATCTTAAAAAACAACTAGCATTTTTTGCTATAGGGATACAACGATTAAATGAAATTGATTTTACAAAAATTTAGAATATGAAATTAACAGTTGCAATACCAAATTTCAATGGAGGAAATAATCTTAAGGAGGCGATAGAATCATGTCAACATATTAAATTAGAAAAAGAAGAAACAGAAATTCTAATAGTAGATAATCAATCTACAGATGATTCAATATCTATCATAGAAAAATTAAAGGAAAAATATTCAAACATCAAATTATGGCAAAATTCAGAAAATTTAGGTAGAATTGGTAACTGGAATGAGGCGTTAGAGAAAGCCAGAGGGGACTATCTGATTTTATTGTTTACAAATGATAGGATTTATGAAAAAAATAATATTAAAAAAATTCTCAAAATCCTTGATGAAGATACTAGTATATCAATATGTATTTCATCATTAGTAAAAAAAGAAAAAAATGGGGATAAAATCAAAAAACAATATTTTAATGATATTATTTTATGTGATTCTAAGGGATTTTCAAATGATGTCATCGACAGAGGGTTATTTCCATTTGGAACAATAGAATCAATAATTTATAGAATGGGTGATATCAAACTGAAAAAAATTAAATTTTTAGAAAATTTACCCATTAATGCAGATGAAATTTTTTCATATAGTTTAGCAACAAACAGAGAAAAAATAATGTTTAATCCCACTCCACAAATAATTTGGGATTTGACAAAAGAAAGATTTCATGGAAAAATAAATTATAAAGAAGAAGATAATGAACATCAAAAAACTATCCAAAAAATTAATGAAATAAGTGAATTTGGAATAAATAAAAAATTAATTAATACATATCGTATTTTGAATTTAGTAAAATATAATTTTGCAACTGAAAAATCAATCGCTAAAATTATAAAAATATTTCTTAAAGAAATACTAAAACAAAATTTTGTTTTTGATAGAATTTTAATTAAATCTATTTTTCAAAAAATATTTTCAAATAAAGATTCAGATGATATTATTTTTAAAAATATAATTAAAAAATGGAAATAAAACTACAAGTAAATTCTGTAAATTGTACCATCTAAAAGTGAAACTACATAAAGACTGCCATCTGGACCAAATTCAATATCAGTTATGAGACCAAAATTTGTACCAAACAAAATTTCATCCATAGATTCATTTTCAATTGATTCTTTTTGTAAAATGTTTACAATTTTGTCTTGAAGGTGTTCACTTTCAAATATAAAGTCAGTTCGATTCTCATTTAATCTAAATTTGTAAATATTGCCATTATTTGCATCAGCCACAAACAACCAATTTTCATATTTTTGAAACATTGATGAATCAACAAAATCTAATGCTGTGATCCCTATTGGTAATTCCCAATTAAATTTAGGATCATCATATTCATATTCTTCATATCCTTGAGGAGGATTAATCATTAAATTAGAGGGTCCTTGAATTTTTGACCAACCACTGTTAAATTTTTTATTAATTAAATTAATTTCATCAAATTTATCTGGACCATTTTCTGTATCCCATAAATATCCAGTTATTGGATCAACAGCTAATCCAAAACTATTTCGAATTCCAATTGCAGCATAACTTCCAGGAGGATCAATTTGGAGAATTACACTTGTATCTTTCCAATGTCCAAATGAAAATTCGTTATAGAAAAATCTTTCAATACATTCACCAATATTTTGAATAATGTATAATGGGTTTGATTCCCATTTGTTATCTTTAACTTCAGTTTTCCCCCATCCAGAAGGATTTGTAGTATAGTATTTGAAGGACACATTAACACATGAAATAGAATCTTTTATACTATCTGTAATACCTCTTTTTGCTTTTGCAGAAGAAGAAGATAATTCACTGAAATGTCTATAGCTTTCTTCAGGTAATTGATTTTGTAAAACTCCAGCTTTATAATCTTCACCAGTTACTGCAAAAACAGTTCCAGATGCATCACTCGTCATTGCACCACCGTTATAGGTAACTTCATCTGCAGGTAATTCTTTTAGGAGTTTTTTTTCTGTTAAAGATTTTCCGTCCCATTCAAATTTGTATATTTTATTTCCTGTAGCTAATCCTCCATCATGAAATGCCTCAGTTAAAAAAATGTATACTTTAGATTCAACATTTGTGATTCCTAATAATCCTTGTTCACCATAATTACTAACTTCAAGATCAAGAATTGTATTTATTTGCCCATCTTTAAATGAAAGAACTTTCCCATCATTTTTTTGTAAAATTAAAAGAGTATCATCTACAAAAGTAATTGATATTGGAGTAGATAATCCTGAAACAAATTTTTCAAATTTATAATCATCAAAAATAATAGGTTCTGGTGTGGTTTTTTCTAAAATTGGTTTTTCAAATTCAATATCACCTATAATTACATAACCAACCATCCAAGGATGAATACTACAAAAATATGATTGAATTGAATTATCCATGATAAAATTAAATTCAAATATTTCTCCAGTTTTTAATAGAGGACTAGCAAAAATTTCATTAGGGCCTTCTCCAGGAGTGCCACTTATAATATTGTGAATTGCATCATCATAGTTAATCCATGTTACAGAATCATTTTTAGTAATATGTAGAATTGTGGGGTTAAAACAAGATTCAGTTAGCTCACATCCTGATTTATATGAATTTTGACTAATTTCTACAGTTTTTTGGCTTGATTCTTGTGCGTAAACATTACCAAATAATCCAAAAATGAATATTATTGACAACAAAATTAATTGAGTTAAATGCATATTTCAATTAAAATTAAAGGTAAATAATTAATCTTTAAAATTAGTATAAATGGTAAAAATTAAATGAAAATCGCTCTTGTATGTCCAGCTTCGTTACCTGCAACCCAATTTGGAGGAATTCTTTTTTTGAGTGTAGATGTTGCACGTGAATTATCAAAAAAAGGTCATCAAATTTCCATATATACTACTGATTTGGATTTTGCAAATAATGCAAAAACGTTTAGTAAAAATTTACCACGTATAGAAAAAATAAATCAATTTTATATTAAAAGAAGTCATGTTTGGTTTGCATTCAAACTTTTCTTTATTAATCCTTCAATGTATTTTCAAATGAAAAATGATGATTTTGACATAATACATTCTATTGGTGTAAGAAGTTTTCAATCTTTTATTGCAGCATTAATTGCAAGACAAAAAAATATTCCATTAGTAATTTCTGATCAGGGAGGTTTAACTACACATCCGGATATTACAATGGGAAAATTTATCAATAAATTAGTTTATAGATTACAATCCCCATTTATAAGATTCATTATTAATAAATCCACAAAAATTGTAGTAGCAAATGAATATGAAAAAAATATTTTTTTAGAATTTACAAAAGAAGATAAAATTTCTATTGTAAAAAATGGTATAAATCTTGAAGATTTTATAAAATTAAAAGTAGATTTTAGAAAAAAATATTCTATTTTTGAGAAGTTTATTCTTTTTGTGGGAAGATTTCATACAGTTAAAGGAGTAGATGTTTTAATCAAATCTATTAATGAAATTAGAGTTTTTTTAAAATCAAAAAATATGAAATGTGTGATTATGGGAGTAGATTTTGGATACGAACAGGAAATGTTTAATTTAATAAAAAAATATAATTTAGAAAATCAAATAATAGTGATAAAAAAACCTCTACGTGAATATGTTATAGCAGCATATGAACAATCACAAATGTTGGTATTACCCTCAAGATGGGAATTATCACCTTTAACTCCACTTGAAGGATTTGCATTTAAAAAGCCTGTAATTAGTTCTAATTGTCATGGAATTCCACACACTATACAAGATGGAAAAAATTGTATTCTGACTGAAATGGGGGATTTTAAAAAAATTGCAGAATCTATAGAATATTTAGTAAATAATGAAAATGAAAGGAGGAGAATGGGAGAAGAGGGTTTCAATCAGGTAAAAAAAGAATGTAATTCGGAAGAAATGGCTAATAGAATTGAAGAGATTTATCAAAAATTAATTAAATAAACTAAATAAGGCTAGTCAATATTTTCAAAAATAAGATTTTCATGAAAAAATCTAAAAGTAATATCAAAATTCCGTTATTTTCACCTAGTATAACTAGTGAAGATAAAAAATCAATTGATCTTGTTCTTAATAATCAGATACTTACAGGCGGTCCAATCCTCGAAAAATTTGAAAAAATGTTTGCAAAATTTACAGGTGCAAAATATGCCATAGGAGTTTCAAATGCAACATCTGCATTATTTTTATCTCTAAAATCTATTGGAATTAAAAAAGATGATGAAGTAATTATTCCAGATATGACATTTGTGGCAACAGCAAATGCTGTAATTCATGCAGGTGGAAAACCTGTTTTAATTGATGTTAATTTAGATGATATGAATATTTCAGTTGAAGAAATAAAAAAAAACATTACCAAAAAGACTAAAGCTATTTTGCCAGTACATTTTGCTGGAAAAGCATGTGATATGGAAAAAATTAAAAAAATTGCTAAAGAAAATAATCTTTACTTAATTGAAGACTGTGCACATGCAATTGGAACTGTAGTAAATAAAAAACATGTTGGAACTTTTGGAGAAGCTGGATGTTTTAGTTTCTATCCTACAAAAAATATTACTACTATTGAAGGAGGTATGATAATAACTAATTCTAAAAAAATTGCAGAAAAAATTAAAAATTATAGAAATCATGGAATTACTAAAACTCTTTCTCAAAGATACAGTTTGGGAAAACCTTGGGAGTATGATGTTGTTGAACCAGGATATAATTTTAGACTAGATGAAATAAGATCTTCATTAGGTATAAACCAATTAAAACGAATAAAAAAAATGAATACTAGAAGAAAATCAATTTTTAATTACTACAATAAAAATCTCTTAAAAATTAATGGAGTTGAGATTCCTATTAAAGCAAATGGAATAGATTCTCATCACCTATACATAATCAAAGTAAAAAAGAATTTTTCATTATCTAGAGATCAACTTTTTATGAAATTATCAAAAGAAGGGATATCAACAACACTGCATTACAAACCATTACACCTATTTTCTGCTTATAAAAAATATAGAAAAACAAATCTCAAAAATTCAATTCAATTATTTAATGAAATTTTATCACTTCCTTTTTTTCCAGATATAACTAAAGTTCAACAAGATAAAGTGATTAAATCAATTTCAAAATCAATCTAAATCAGACAAGTCTTAAATAATCAAATTTTAACCAAAAACTGATCTGAGTATTATGAATATTACAATAGGCATTCCAGCTTTTAATGAAGAGAAAAACATTGGAAAAATGATTATTTCGCTAAAAAAAATTGTTGATGATATTATTGTATGTGATGATGGTTCAACTGATCTTACAGCTGAAATTGCAGAAGGATTAGGTGCAAAAGTAATATCACATAAAAAAAATATGGGTTATGGTGAAGCAATAAAATCCATTTTTAATGAAGCAAAGAAAAAAAAATCAGATATTTTAGTAACATTTGATGCTGATGGTCAGCATAGACCAGAAGATATCAGGAATATTACAAAACCAATTATAGATCAACAAGCAGAAATTGTGATTGGTTCTAGATTTTTAAAAAATGAAACTGACATGCCAAATTATAGAAAGATTGGAGTTAAAGTTTTGACTAAAGTAACTAATATGTCAATTAAAGAAAATCTTACTGATTCTCAAAGTGGATTAAGAGCATATCATAAAAAAGTTTTACAAAATATTAATTTAACAGATAGTGGAATGGGTATTTCCACAGAGATATTAATTAAAAGTCATCAAAACAAATTTGTAATTGTTGAAGTACCGATACAAATTCTATATGGTAAAGATACATCAACTCATAATCCAGTATCACATGGAACTTCTGTGTTATTAAGTACAATAAAATATACTTCAATTCAGCATCCATTGAAATTTTATGGAATACCAGGAGTAATTTTTCTCTTTGTAGGTTTATCATTTTTACTTTGGACTTTACAGATTTATGCAGAAGAAACAAGAGTGGTTACAAATATTGCACTTGTAGGAACAGGAACTATAATCTTAGGAGTCATATTGTTAATTTCGGCAATATTGTTATATTCACTAGTAAGCGTTGTTCGAGAAAACCAAAATACATAATTTTCAATATTTAATATCATGAATTTTTGGAATAATCTACGTCAAAGACTAGAGGAAGTAAAAGGTCTAGGAGTAATTGGGTTTGGAGATATAACGGGGGGAATAATATCATCAATTTTCTGGTTTTATTTAGCATCAGTGATTGAGCCATCAGAATATGGAGATATTCATTTTTTCTTATCAATGGCAACTATTGCATCTGCAGTTTCATTATTTGGAACACATGAATCTATCACAGTATTAACTGCAAAAGGTCACAAAATTCAATCAGGATTAAATTTAATTTCTTTAGGGATTTCTTCAATAACATCACTTTTTTTGATTATTTTTTTCCAAAGATTAGACATAGGAATTATAGTTATAGCATTTGTTATCAACACTTTATCTATAGGAGATTTATTAGGAAGGAAACAATTTTTCAAATATTCACAATATAATATTTTACAAAAAGTTTTAACACTAGTTTTAGGAATTGGGTTTTTTTATGCATTTGGTCCATCGGGAATAATATATGCACTAGCAATTTCATATGCAGGATATTTAATACGAATAATCAAAACATTCAGAGAAATTCCAATAAGTTTTAGATTGATTAAAGAAAAATCAAGTTTTCTATCACATAACTATATTGTATATTTGGTTAAGAGTTTTGGAAGTCAGGTGGATAAAATTATTGTAGTACCTTTACTTGGTAGTGCAGTACTTGGAAATTATAGTTTAGCACTTCAAGTAATTATAGTATTAACAATGTTTACAACAATTTTATTCAAATATTTGTTACCACAAGAATCAAGTGGAATTCAAAATAGATTTTTAATTCGAGTTGTAATATTGATTTCTACATTAATGACAATTTTGGGGGTATTTTTAGCACCTATTATAATCCCTAACTTTTTTCCAAAATATCTTGAGGCATCAATAGCTATACAAATTATGAGTCTAAGTATTATTGCAATAACCATAGATACTATTTGTACTTCAAGACTTTTAGCAAAAGAGAAAAGTAAAGTTGTACTTTTTGGAGGCATAATTGGATTATCAGTCATGATAACGGGAATTCTTATTTTAGGTTCAACATATAGTACTATTGGAATTGCTATTGCTTTTGTTTTATCAACCATATCAAAATCAACCTATTTGGGATTAACATTAAAGAGACATGAAAGGAGTGTAAATTGAATCAAGATAATTCAAAAATATCTAAACAAAATATTTTAAGTTATTTTAATAATATTTGGATAATTTTAGGTATAATTTGTACAATAGGTTTTCTTTTAAGAATTATTTGGATTCCACATGAAGCTCCGCTGATATTAGATAGTACAGGATATTTTTGGTATGCAATTGAAACTTCAATTACAGGTAGTTTTCCCTCAACAGAATGTGGTTGGAGATGTACTTTTCCAAATACTGGATGGCCATCTTTTCTTTCAATGTTTTTCATGATTTTTTCATTTGATAATTATCTTGATTATATGAATCTGCAAAGATATCTTGGAGTAATCATTTCAGTTGCTACAACTATTCCTTTGTATTTTCTTTGCAAGATTTTTGTTGAGAAAAAATATGCAATAATTGCTAGTGTTCTTTTTGTTTTTAATCCAAGAATTATTGAAAATTCAATTTTAGGGATAACAGAACCGATGTATATTTTGAGTATTACATTAATGTTGTATACATTTTTTCAATATGGTAGAAATTATCCATTTATCGTATTTGGAATTATTGGAATTATTTCAATAATTAGATATGAAGGATTATTATTATTTGTGCCCATATCATTACTATATTTTTACAAGTTCAAATTTTCAAAAAAAACCATCTTAAAATATTTTATTGCAGTTACAATCTTTCTTTTAATTATTATTCCCTGGGGAATGATGAAAACTGATCTTATAGGTCATGATGGATTAATTAATAATATTTCAGCTGGTCCAAAATATTACAATACTGTAGCCAATAATAGTCAAGATTCAAATGAAACAATATCTCTATTTTTGAAAACCGGTTTGAATACTATGTTAAGATTTTTAGTATTAGCCACATTACCATTACTTACCTTTTTGGTACCTCTTGGAATATACACAATGATTTCAAAAAAAGAATCATCAAATTTCTTAATTTTGTTTTGTATAACTCTCACATTACTTATACCAGCATTTTATGCATATTCTAGAAGTTTTCAAGAAGCAAGATACCTACTTCCAATTTTTCCCATATTTTGTTTATTTTCAGCGTATTTTATTAGAAATATTACTGAAAAAATTAAATTTAAAAAATTATTCTTGGTTTTAATTTCTATTTTAATTATTTCTACTACAGTTGGTTTTATAGAATACAAAAATAGTGATGATGTAAATCAGACAGAGGCATATAAAGTTGCATTAGAAATTACAAAACTAACTAAAATTATAACATATTATTCTCAAGCTGGATATTTAGACAATACAAGGATTCTAGAAGTTAATGAATTTCCAATATTGAGAAAAGAACTCACAGATAGTTTAGTTTACATATATCCAGATAATTATGAAACTTTTGAAGAATATATTTCTGATAATAGAAAAGATGGATTAGAATATGTAATTGTTGATAAAGGTGACTGGAGATCAAAGTTTTTAGATGATGTATTTGAAAATGAAGGAAATTATTCATATTTAATCAAGATTTTTGATTCTAAAGATAACGGGTACACAAATTACCATGCAAAAATATTTAAAATAAATTTTGAAGAATTTGATGAATTAAAATCAATTATTCCATAAATTTTTCATAATCTATTTCAAAAATTTTAATTTTTACAAATTTCATTCCTTGTTCTGTTGAATCAAAAATTTTTGTAAGGTATGGGTATTTTTCTTCATTTGAGTATATTTCATTTACATACGTGTGGAAAGATCCTTCATTTTCATTACTAACAATATAATGAAGTTTTTCTGTACTATCAATCATTAAAAGATTTTCAATAGATTCAGCATAAATATAACTTCGTTTGAAATTTGGATTTACTTTACTAAAATACATATTAGAATCGTTAATATTTTTCTCTTTGAAATTACCATGAGGTTCATTTACTAAAACATAGGACACATATTCAAAAGCTGGACCGTTTCCATCAAGAACAACACCATTAAGATTTTCAACCATATAATGTGCCACTTGTAATTTTTCGTTCTCAAAAATCACATTTGGTTGTTCGTATTGATTTACAGTAAACAGTGTTGATAAAACTAAAATTATTACAAGAAGAGAAAATAATGAAATATTTTTTTGTCTTTGGGAAAATGAGAAAGTGCTAAATCCATATTCAACAAGTCTTTGAATAGGGATAACTGAGAAAATTATCAAAAATGGATATAATAAAAGTAAAAATCTCCTTTCAGGAACAGTTGAAATAACAACGATTAATGTAACAATAGTACCTAGAATAAATATCCAGTTAGCCCAAATCAAATTTTGTTTTTGATCAAAAGCACGAAAAGAGAATAAAATTCCAAATGGAATTAATATTATTAGGTAGGGAAGTGAGAGTTTGAATAAAATTTCAAAAGTATTCTCGATTCCTTGAAAAATGAATCGTTCAGTAAATGAATAAATTCCATTTTTTTCTATATAACCTAAGGCAGAACCATCATTTTCAATATTTTCAGATACAAGTTCATCATAGTTATCAAGAAATATTTTATCGTTATACCAAAAATATAAGGGATCACCAAATTGAGAATCCCTTTGAATCAACATTGGAGAAAGTATTAAAATGAAAAATACAAGAGCTAACAAATAGAATCCAATGGTTTTTGGTTCTTTTTTGTGAAGAATAAAAAATATGATAGTTGTAAGTAATAGAATAACAAATCCATTAATCCTAGTCCACCAAATTACAGAGGACAACATCAAAGCTGGAATAATCATTTTTGCATGACTACTAGTAACAAAATAAAATGTTCCAATAATAGCTAAAATGTATAGAGGTTCAGCTAGTCCAATTCCAGAATAATAGTTCAGATGGGGTTCAAAAGCAAAAAGACATGCTGCTACAAGAGAGTATTTTCTTTCAAAGAATCTTTTACTTAAGAAATACATCATAGGAATTGATGCAGAGCTAACAGCTAAACTAATTATTCGTACTAGATTTGAATAATCTAACAAATTATTAGATTCAACTAAATGAAGAAATGGGAAAAGGAATAATGACCATCCTAATCCTTTATCAGGGGTTTGACTAAAATCTCCATTTAGATGTGAAAATCCACGTAAAATGAAACCTAAATTATCAGTATTGTATGGTAATGAAAAATCAATATGATATAATTTTAATCCTAGTGAAATAAGAACGATAACTAACAGTAAGACAATAATTTTTTGAGTTGTCAAATTCAATAAACACCGGAATAGATGCTCAAATATATGTAATTGTAAATAAATTATTTTTTACAGTAACCCATTACTGAAAAAAAGAAAGATTTCCAAACTCTCCTTACTACAATATTTTCACATCCTCCACTTTTCAACATTTCATACAGTTCATGTTTATGAAGAAACTCTTGGTCTTCATACGGCCAATATTTTTCAATCAAATTAAATGATTTAAAAAATCTGTGTATAAAAAATAATGGTGAAAAAAAAGCAGGTACAAGGATTATCAAAGTACCACCTTTTTTTACAACTCGAAGCATTTCTTGTATTCCAGCATCAGGACTAATTCCAGCAATTTTAAAATGTTCCATTACTCCTTGATTAAATACAACATCAAATTCTTCATCAGGGAATGGGAGGTTGAACAAATCACCAATAGTAAATTTACACGATTGTCCAAAATTCTCAAATGTAGTTAATGCTTTTTTTAGAGCATTTGGAGACAAATCCATTAAAGTAATATCAAATCCATCTTGTGCAAATTGTGCACAAGTCATACCAGAACCACATCCGGGTTCAAAAATTTTGCCAGATTCAATTCCAGATACTGAAAGAATTGTTTTTCCAAACATTCTAGAAAAATACCAGTTGATAGCCCTTTCTTCTAATTTTGTAAACCAAGTCTGCTTTCCTGGATCATAGAGAGAATCCCATTTATTTTCTATTTTAGGCATATTAAAGAGATAAAATTACAAGAAATTTTAACTTACCTTGAAAATTATTTTTTCCAATGAATGAATTCTTTAATTATTTGCAAACTAAGTTGCCTTCCAGTGACAAGTGGTCTCATTTTAGCTTCACCAGCAACACGTTTTGGCTCAGTTCCATCAATTTCTACAATTTTTAAATGTAATTTCATGGATTTAATACTCATTTGTTGTTCTAATGTCAAAAATTCACCATCAAGATTTATCTCTTGAAAAACTTTCTTTTTAATTATTTTAAAACCAAATAAAGTGTCAGTTAATTTTCCTCCAAAAAAACAATTTGCTAAAAAAGTGAACATTCTATTGCCAAAAGCTGTAATAGCAGTATCATCTTCACTTTTACCATTTTTTCCAAATCTTGAAATTTGCACGATATCAGTATCACCTTCATTCATTTTCTTTATTAATTTAGGAATATATTCTGGGAGTGCATTTCCATCTGGACTAAAAAATAAAATATTTTCACATGAAGCATTACTGACTGCTTCCCGATATGCATCACCAAGTCCATCTCCTTTTTGTCGAATTGCTTTAAATCCTAATTTTTCTGCTTCTTCTACAGTTCCATCCGTTGAATTTCCATCAATTAGTATCCATTCATCTGCCCAATCTTGATTTACTTGAGGAAGAATTTTTTTGATTGCATCTATTTCATTTTTAGTAGGAATTATAACAGTTGTAGTCATACATTTTTAAAAAAAATAGACTATAAAAAATAAGAGTTCCATGATTAGCTTTAAAATGATACATTCATAGTTTTAGTACAATGAATATTCAAGAAATGAACTCGAAATTTAAAGAAAAATTAAGAAAATCAGGACTTTCTAAAGAAATGAAAAGTTTAGAATCATGTGATTTTTTTGCAATTGAAGAAGAGGATGATTTAGTTGTGGGGGCTGCAGGATTAGGCGGGTTATTTCATGTATCTGGAATTCAAATTGCAGAAAAATATAGAGGTAAAGGATTAGGGAAGAAATTACAAGGAGAACTTGTAGATGAGGCCAAAAACAGAGAGTATTCATTTTTGACTGTTTTCAATGATCCTAGGAATATTGCAAGCGAGAATCTACATAATTCTCTAGGTTATGAAACTGTTTTTAGAATTAATTACGCAGAAACAATTGTTAATGATGTAAAAATAATAGTTTTTAAAAAACGAGCAATTATAGTCAAAAAATTTTTAAAAATATTTAATTCCAAAATTGGAATGTTAGGATTAGGAATATTACTCAAGTTTACAAGAAAAATATTTCCAAGAATAATTCTTTATAGTGAAGAAAATATTCCAGAACCATCAATTATTAATATGATAAAGAAATTTGAAAAAATTTAATCTTTGTAATATGATGCAGTAATTTCTAATCCTTTATCTAAACTATACTTTGGTTTCCATTTCAAAAGTTTTTTTGCTTTGGTATTATCAACTTCTAATTTTGGTATTTCAAGTGAGCGTTTAGGGAAACTATTCCATTGGATTTTTCCTTTGTATCCAGTAATTTTTCTAATTTTTTCAGCTAATTGTTTTATAGAAAGAGACTTTCCAGTACCGATGTTCATTGATTCGCCCAAGATTTTTTTATTATTACTCTCAGCTGCTAACACATATGCAGAAAGTAAATCAGGTTCAAAAACAAAATCACGGTAAGGTGTAGGATCACCCAATTTTACAGGAGATTTACCTTTAAGCATTTGATAGATAATACTTTCAATTACAAATTGATGATTATATCTTCGTCCATAAGAATTTGCATTTCGGAACATAATAGAAGGAAAACCATATGCATCATAAAGATATTTGAGATGTTTTTCAGTAGCAATTTTTGCAACAGCATAAGGACTAGCTGCATGTAATTCAGCAGTTTCTTTTGATGGGAATTTAGATTGTATACCATATTCTTCAACTGAACCTGAAAAAATAAATCGTTTAAGTTTTGGAACTGCACGTCTAGCAGCTTCAGCCATATTAACAGCACCTAGAAAATTTACATTGAAAACTTCAGTAGTGTGTGTAAAACTGTATGCAACAGAAGTTTGAGCTGCTAAATGAATTATAACATCTGGTTTAAAATTGCTTAAAACATCATGGATGTTTAGATAATCTGTTAAATCACCATAGTAATATGAAATGCCACTTTGTTTTTCACCACGTATCATTGATTCAGTATTTGACGCAATAGGCCTATCAGACGTAGCAACATTTCGGGCAAGAGTTCCTAGTTTATGACCTTTTTTTAATAATATTTGACCAAGTTCGTGACCAAGAAATCCAGTCATTCCGGTTACAAAAATTCTCATATGACAACGAACTTTTTGCCACTTTATAGGTTTTCGTCAAAATTGTAATCATGAAGTGAGTTAATTTTTTCAGTTAGCCTAGACATATTTGAAAATTCTGAATCTCTAGGATCAATTTTACCGGATTGTATATCATTCAAAATTTCAATAACAGAGTCTTTAACAGTATATTTAGGTTCAAAATTTAATGAATTTTCAATTTTTTCAAAAGAAACTTTATAATTTCGTGGATCCTTTTTTGATTTGATTATTTCAATTTCAATATCAGTGATGAATTCCTTAATAATTTCAGCCAATTTGATCTTAGTATAATTTTCTTTATCATTGCCAACATTGTATATCTGTCCAGAAATTAGTTGTGATGATGCATCTATGGCAGAAATACACGCATCAGCCATATCTTCAACATGTACAAGTGGCCTCCAAAAATCAGCACCAAATATTGAAATTTTTTTATCTACAATTGCATCACGCATAAATTCCTGTACGAGTAAATCAAAACGCATACGTGGAGACAATCCATGTGCGGTAGCAAATCTAAGAACACATGTTTCAAAAATATCATTATTTTGATCAAGAATAAATTTTTCAGAATTAACTTTACATTCGGAATATAATGATAAAGGCATTACAGGAGATGATTCATTTACTACATTTTGACTAGTTCCATAATTACTACAAGTTGATGCAAAAATAAATCGTTTCACCTTGTTATTTTTACATATGTTAACAAGATTTTTTGTTGCAAATTCATTAATTTGTTTTGCTGCATCAGGAATTTTTTTGCAAAGCGGTTCACCTACAATAGCTGCAAGATGAATAACACAGTCAATATTTTGAATAATTGATGAAATTTTTTCTGTTTCACGAATATCCAAATTAAAAAATTCAATTTTTTTTTCA
>Ga0209992_10000305_pt1 | contig 67452 bp, 59 predicted proteins | sample 2SBtaG_2_FD_182564 | JGI IMG/M metagenome (GOLD analysis project Ga0209992, IMG submission 182564) | Deep subsurface microbial communities from Kolumbo volcano to uncover new lineages of life (NeLLi) - 2SBTROV12_ACTIVE470 metaG (SPAdes)... | ecosystem: Environmental > Aquatic > Marine >... | reverse complement strand
TGCTCCGATAAAATATCGGATTTTATACAATCTAGGGTGGAAACTTTTCAACGCTGTTTACCCCAGAACCCTGGTAAGTTTTGCACGCTGATTAACATCTAGCCTCTCACCCACGTACTGATGCGGCACCGAGTAATGATGCTGTTCATAGTGCACGTGATAGTCAATATTTACTTTCACCGTTTTAATTGCCACGTAACGATAAACCTGTCCTGGTAGCGGTTTTAATGCCGGTTTGTCCAATTGTTCAAAGGCCTGTAAGCGGCTGCCTGGTAACTGCTTGAAAGGTTTGGTATTAAGATCATCAAGCAATATACGGATGCATTGATTTAGCTCGGCTAAGGAGAAGAAGGTATGATGGCGCAGCCGTGCCAGTATCCATCGTTCAACGATTTGTACAGCCACTTCTGCTTTGGACTTGTCTTTGGGTTTGTAAGGCCGCGCCGGCACCACCGCTATCTGATAGTGTTCGGCCAACTGCTGGTAACTGGGGTTAAGCTCTGGGTCATAGCGACAGGCTTTGCTCACCGCTGACCGCAAGTTATCCGGGATAATCATATCTGGACAGCCGCCAAAGTAGTCCAGCATGCGCACATGACTGCTCAGCCAGTCAGGCAATGACTGTGTATACGTTGCATCCGCATAGGTGTAATTGGATGCACCCAGCACCCCGACGAAGATCTGCGCCGTACGACATTCGCCAGGACTTGTGTTAACAATCGGCACTGTCGGACCACAGTAATCTACAAAGGCTTTTTCACCTGTAATCCCCCCATTTATAACCGAAGTTAAAAGTAGAGGTTAAGCTGCTTTTAGTAACTGCCTAGGCGGTATGCCACCAATCGCAGTATGAGGTCTTTCGTTATTGTAAGTCCAAAGCCACTGCGTTGCGAGGTTTTGAGCTTGTTCAATACTTTCAAATAAATATAAATTCAACCATTCATGTCGAGCAGTACGATTAAATCGTTCGATGTAAGCATTTTGTGTCGGCTTACCCGGCTGAATATAAAGTAACGTGATCTGATGTTTTATCGTCCAGTCTTTTAATTTTTGACTAATGTATTCAGGCCCATTGTCGCATCGAATGGCTAAAGGTTTTCCTCGCCATTCAATTATTTGTTCTAAAGAACGAATCACTCGCGCACTTGGCAATGATAGATCAACATCAATACCCAGTCCTTCACGATTAAAATCATCAAGGACATTGAATGTTCGAATACTACGACCATCCATTAAGTTATCACTCATAAAATCCATCGACCAAACTTGGTTGATGCTCTCTGGAACGCTCAGCGCTTCAGGTTTATCACGCTTAATACGACGCTTAGGTTTGATGCGTAAATTCAATTCGAGCTCTTTATAGATGCGATAAACGCGCTTATGGTTCCAACCATAGCCTTTGATGTTGCGTAAATATAAAAAACATAAACCGAAGCCCCAAGGTTTATGTGTTGTTAAACGTAATAACCAATCTGCAATCTCCGCATTTTCATCACTCAGCATCGGTTGATAGCGATAACAGGTTTCACTGATAGAAAAGACATCACAAACTAGTCGTATGCTTGTAACAAACTCTGCCTTAGCGCGTTGAGCCATCTCCTTGCGACGAGATGGCTTTACCACTTTTTTTCAATGGCTTCCTTGGCAATTTCGAGTTTCAGCCTCTCTTCTGCATACATCTTTTTAAGACGTCGATTTTCATCTTCGAGCTCTTTCATACGTTTCATCAATGAAGCATCCATGCCGCTGTACTTTGAGCGCCATTGGTAAAAAGAGGCCGTACTCATGCCGTGTTCACGGCATAAATCAGGCACTGACATACCTGATTCATTTTGTTTTAGGATTGATAATATCTGGCTGTCGGTGAATCGTGATTTTTTCATAGAAAACTCCTTCGTTTAGTTTACGAGAATTTTCTACTTTTAACTCATATTATTTAATGGGAGGATTACAGTGGGTAACGACCTGCGTATTTTTCAGAGAGAACCCACAGTAAAGCGGTCGTTATAACCGTTACTAAAGCTAATAAATCAAGAGACAGTTGATTGACAATCGGCCAACCCCGTGTAATTCCCAGAGCAATCACGGACAACAGAAAGAACAACGGTGCGGTATAAAAACAATGTGTACGTCGGCATGTCAGAATATTCATAAAACAAGCCCATCCCATCCAAGCGAATGCTATTGTCCAAACAAGACCTACAACTTGAATTTGAGATAAAAGCATTCTTGAAAGTACTATTAATCCGAGAGGTATCAGCCACCCCATTGCTACAGAACGCTTGTTAAGTAAAAGATCTGATAGTTCGTTGCACTGCGGTTTCATGTTTAGGCATTGAAACAAGGATAATGCTACAGATTTTATAAAGTAGTCAGTGTTTCGTCTGCAGTGAATTCCTTATGTGAGGTAATGTGTAATGGTTGATTAGCATTATTAAGTTTTGCTCCTTTGGCCTCCATGACCAAAGGAGCAAAGATCGTATAAGTATAACCATCTCCGAAAATACCCATACTCTCCTCTTGCGAAAAGCAAGAGGGATGATGACTGGAAGGAAGTTAGGCTTTCTATGTCCTCTGCCTTCTGGTCTCACTGACATCTTATTTTGTTAAAAGTTTCTTTTAACAAAAAAAATAAAGTCTTTTTTTGTGTCGCTTGCGTTTTAATAGCAAAAAAGGCGAAAACCGCTAACCAAGGGGGAGTTGTATAATTTGATATGGGTGGTAAGCAATTGCTTACATAAATTGATGGTTTTTTACCACTTGTGTAGATTGTTTTTTGTAAGTGATAATGTAATTGTCGCTGGAAAAAGGCATGGATTTCTTTTTTTAGATAGCAAAGGGACTTGCCAATGGAATGAATACTCAAGTTAATCTTATTAAAGCGGCATCATAGCTCTGCCACAGGATGTGGCGGAGCGACTCAGTTATTTTTTTACGTCGTTTTAAACGACTCCTTGGTTTACTTAGATAGGTTAAGACGACCCTGGTGAACTCAGGGTCGTTTGATATCAATTCTATTTACTGCCCGTTAACTTCCGTAGCTTGTAGCCCTTTAGGACCATTCTCTACTTCAAAGTTGACTTTCTGGCCCTCATTAAGGGTACGAAAACCATCATCTTTAATTGCTGAGAAGTGAACAAAGACATCTTCACCGCCATCATCAGGAGAAATAAATCCAAAACCTTTGGATGCGTTAAACCACTTTACTGTGCCTGTTGCCATCTAAATTACCTCTGTAAAAAATCAAAAATAGTTGCAAATTATTGGGGGCAATTTAAAAAATGAGGGTAATTTTCTTCTGAAAAGTGCTTAATAAAATGCATTTTAATTATTTGAAAATTAATAAATTTAGTTTGTTAATTTTTCAATAACAGTGACATTATAGAATTAATGTTTTTTTATAGTCAAAAAAATAATTAACACGGTTCATCTTTTTAAATGATTTTTAGCTGTTTTTAGTGTTGAAAATCGTTTTCGGTAATTTTGTGCCGTCATTCCGGTTTTGCGTTTGAACAGGCGGCGAAAATAGCTGCCATCGGTATAGTTGATTTCCTCAGAAATGGTTTGGATGTTCTTTTGTGTGTTTTCTAGCTGTTTTTTGGCGTATTCAATTCGGATGTTTTGTATATATTCAAGGGGCGACAACCCCGTCGCCTGTTTGAATCGGCGTTTATAGGTTCGTTCTGTTAAAGCAGATAACTGAACTGAATTACGGAGCAAGTCAGGGCTATTTAAATTGTTATTGATCCAATCGCATGTTTTTTGAATCACTAAATCATTAGCAAAAGAAATATTTAATAGGTCTGTGAAGGGAGTTTGGCCGTCTTCATGTGAGTTTAATAAGAAAAAGTTATTAATTTCACGGGCTTTTTCTGCGTGAGTGAATTTTTTTAGTAAGTAAGAGGTTAGGTCTTGCCAAGATGTTGCCCCTCCTGAACAAATTAAATTGTTTTGTTCGGTAATGATTTTATCGCTATGTATTTCAAGGGTGGGAAATGTGGTTTGCATTCTTTGTGTAAAAGCCCAATGAGTCGTACTGATTTTATGGTCGAGCAATCCGGTTTCAGCTAATAAAAATGAGCCCAGGCAAATGCAGGCAATGGTTGTGCCCTGACGGTAATGATTGATAAGCCAATTTTTGAGTTCGGGGTATTTGTGGAGTATCGGTTCATCGGGTAATTCTAAAGAAGGAATAATAATTAAATCGGTATGGTTAACCTCCTCAAGATTTTTCTGGCAGTTTATCGCTAAGCCGTTATAACAAGTGATTAATCCTTTTTGAGGGCCAACAATATGGGTTGAATTGGTACAGTAATTTTTATTGACTTGGGATGATTGATTAAAAAGGTGGATGGAAGAAAAAATATCATAGGGCCCGGCTAAGGTATAGACCATGGTCTCTTCCAGAGCGAGAATGGAGATTGATAGCGATTTCATAATAAACTCAGTTGTCTGGCATAAATAGCACTAAATTGGCTTTCTAAGACCTTACATGCTTTGTTCTATTATGACAAGATGACGTTATTGAGAGAAATGGAGTTTGCGTGATTTTGAAGATTGCATGGGAGCGATAGCTCAGGGCAGCCCATTAAGGTGTGATCTGAAATGATTAGTGTTGGATAATGAAGCGTTGTTTTTTAGTTAATTAGCTGTGAGGTCAGTGATGAAAGTCTTTTCTAAGAAAAATAGTATGAGAAGGGTGGGTGTATTTTCAGCCAGTATTAGCATTTTTTTGTTGTTAGGGATGTTGCCAGCCGTGACGCAGGCAGATGAAACCTGTCAGTCACCGTATATGGCAAAAATTTCAGGACAAGAAGATTTTGTGTATGTATGGACCCTAGGGGTTAAAGGGGTGGGTGATGAACAGGATAAATTAGTGACGGTTGATGTGAGACCGGGTTCAGATAACTACGGTAAAGTGATTCATACGCGTTCGGTCGGGGGGCGCAATGAAGCCCATCACTCAGGTTTTACTGATGACCGTCGTTATCTTTGGGCGGCAGGCTTAGATACCAGTAAGATCTTTATTTTTGATGTGTATTCAAATCCAGCTAAGCCCAAGTTGCACAAAGTGGTTACTGATTTTGTGGCTAAAAGTGGTGGAGCCGTTGGGCCGCATACCACTTATGCGTTACCGGGCCGCATGATGATGACGGCGTTATCTAATAATAAGGATCATGGTGGTCGTGGTGCGTTAGTTGAATATACAAACAGTGGTGACTATATTGCAACGCATTGGGTGCCGACGGATAGCCAATTGAATGGTGCGGTGAAAACCGGTCAGTATGCGGATGGTTATAATTACGACGTGCGGGTACTGCCTCGGCATAATCTAATGCTGACCTCATCGTTTACCGGGTGGTCAAATTATATGATGGATTTTGGCAAGATGTTAGCGGATCAAACGGCGATGAAACAGTTTGGTACCACTATGGTGCAATGGAACTTGAAGACCCGTAAGCCGGTTAAAGTTTTTGATGTTCCAGGGGCTCCCTTGGAAATTCGTTGTGCGTTAAAGCAGGCACATAATTATTGTTTTACCTCGACAGCGTTAACATCAAAAATATGGTTAATTTATGAAGATGCTAAGGGCCAGTGGCAAAGCAAAGAAGTTGCTGATATCGGTGATCCTTCTAAAATACCGTTGCCGGTTGATATTTCAATTCAGAGTGATGATCAACTGTTATGGGTTAATACCTTTATGGATGGCAAGACTCGAGGTTTTGATATTTCGGACCCCTTTAATCCCAAGCAAATTTATGAAAAGAAGATTGGTGCACAAGTCAATATGGTGTCATCAAGCTGGGATGGAAAACGTCTTTATTATACCTCCTCATTGCTCGCAAACTGGGATAAAAAAGGGCAAGATAATGAACAGTTTCTAAAGCTTTATCATTGGGATGGCAGTGCATTGAAACAACAGTTTGCTATTGACTTTATGCAAGAAAAATTAGGTCGCCCACACCAGATGCGGTTTGGGGCTTTTTCATTGTATCGTTAGCGTCCGTGTGCTTGCATCGTACACTCAGAACTACAGTGTACGGTGCTTAAGTTAACCATGAGTGTGTATAAGAAAAAATGACAAAAGTTCAGCTCTGGGGACTGGTACTCACAGCTTGTCTGTTGAGTGCCCCGGTACAAGGTGATCCGGGTCGCATGGAAGTCTTGGCCCCGGGTTATCGGGCCTTGAATTATCCAGCGCCGGCACCGGGGAGCTATCGTTTACCTGCCTTGGGCCGTGCTGCTGACGGCTCCATCCTAAATAGCCAAGGGGATGCGTTGTCATTGCATCAACTCATGGGGGATAAAATTGTTTTACTGAGTTTTATTTATTCGACTTGTGGCGATGTTAATGGTTGCCCGTTAGCCACAGCCGTCTTTCATAAAATAAAACGTCAATTGGCAAAAGCACCGGAAATTAGCCAACAGCTACGGTTATTAACATTGAGTTTTAATCCGCAGTACGATACGCCGGAGAAAATGCAGCAGTATAGTCAGGGGTTTCAGGGGCAGGGGATTGACTGGCAGTTTTTAACGACAAGATCTGATGCTCAGTTAGCCCCTATACTGGATGGCTATGGGCAGTCGGTAAAAAAGAATTATGATCAACAGGGGTTATTTACGGGGACCTTTTCCCATCAATTACGCGTTTTTTTAATTGATCGAACCAAACGGATCAGAAATATCTATAGTGTTGCATTCTTACATCCGGAAACCGTCATCAATGATGTTAAAACGGTGCTTAGCGCCGTTGCGAAGGGGAGTGAGCGTTTCGGTAGTCCTCTAACGCGTGAGGCCTTACGGCGCCAGACAAGACTTCAGGCGTCTGATGGCAATGAAAAAATACCTTCTCAACAAGAATCTGATGCTTTGATTGACGGTATGGGGCAACCATTTGACTTACTCAGTACCGTCAAACAGCCTCCGCTAGGGTTGCCGGCTATTCCGGTACCCGCTAATAATCCGCTCACTAAAGATAAAGTACAGTTAGGGCGGAAGTTGTTTTATGATCGACGCCTCTCGTTAAATAATACTTTTTCATGTGCCATGTGTCATATTCCTGAGCAGGGTTTCACTAATAATCAACTGAAAACAGCGGTTGGTTTTGAAGGCCGTACCGTCAGGCGTAATGCACCGAGTCTTTTTAATGTGGCCTTTAATGCCACGTTATTTCATGACGGGCGCGAAACCAGTTTGGAAAATCAGGTTTGGGGGCCGTTGTTAGCGGCTAATGAAATGGCGAACCCTTCCATTGGTTATGTGGTTGAAAAAATAAAGGCAAGTGCTGATTATGCGGGTTTATTTCAACGCGCTTTTAAGCGGGGTGTTAGCATGGAAACGGTCGCTATGGCGATTGCCAGTTATGAGCGTACCTTGAACGCGGCTGATTCTCGCTTTGACCGGTGGTTTTTTAACGACCAGAAAGATGCTTTAACCCCTTTAGCGCAACAAGGGTATCGGTTGTTTGTCGGAAAAGCGCGCTGTGCAACTTGTCACCGGCTGACCGACCAAATTGCATTATTTACCGATGAGCAGTGGCATAACACCGGTTTGGGTTATCAAGAGGCTCACAGGCTTAAACCTATACAACAACGGGTTCAGTTAGCGCCAGGACAGTTTGTCACAGTAGACAGTGCTTTGATTGCTACGGTAAGCGAGCAAAAGGTAAGCGATTTAGGGCGTTATGAAGTCACGCAAGACCCGAAAGATAAATGGCGTTATCGAACACCGTCGTTACGAAATATTTCGCTGACAGCCCCTTATATGCATAATGGTCAGTTTTCCACCTTGCAACAAGTGGTAAATTTTTATGATCAGGGGGGAATTGAAAACCCGGATCTAGATCCGCTTATTGTGCCTTTGCATTTAACCGAACAAGAGAAAAAGGCGTTGGTGTATTTTTTAGAAGCATTAACGGGTTCTACTGTGGCGTCGCTCGTTTTAGATGGTATTTCGGCACCGGTGGCGGATGCACAATAATAATTAGGTGTTTTTTTGGAAACGATAATAAAGCAAGATCGTCAGGTGCTTTGGCACCCCTACAGTGCCATTGGAACAGCGGCACCTATTTATCCCGTTGCCTCCGCTGCGGGTGTTAGGTTGAAGTTGATGGACGGCTCTGAATTGATCGATGGGATGTCATCGTGGTGGAGCGCGATTCATGGCTACAATCATCCTCAGATTAATGCCGCATTAAATAAACAAATCCAAACGGTGTCGCATGTCATGTTTGGCGGCCTAACGCATCAACCGGCTGTTGATTTGGCGACACAGTTAGTAGCGATAACACCGGCATCTTTAACGACCGTATTTTTTTCTGATTCCGGTTCTGTGGCGGTAGAAGTTGCCATGAAAATGGCCATTCAATATTGGTACGCACAAGGCCAAGCGAATAAAAGTAAGATGTTAACCATTCGTCAGGGTTACCACGGCGATACTTTTGGAGCCATGTCAGTAAGTGATCCTGTTAATGGCATGCATAGTTTATTTTCTGATGCATTAGTTTCACAATTTTATGCTGATGCACCTCAATGTGGTTTTGATGACACTTATTCAGACCAAGACACCGCATCGGTCGAAGCGATATTGGAAAAGTATCATGCACAGATTGCCGCTTTTATTTTGGAACCTATTGTTCAGGGGGCAGGAGGCATGCGCTTCTATTCGCCCCGTTATTTGTCGGCGGTACGGGCACTGTGTGATCGTTATGATGTGTTGTTAATATTTGATGAGATTGCTACAGGATTTGGACGGACCGGTAAATTATTTGCGCTTGAACATGGGCCGGTTATTCCAGATATTTTGTGTCTTGGGAAGGCTCTGACGGGTGGCTATTTGACCTTGGCAGCGACCCTTGTCGATCAAAAAATAGCCACAACAATCAGCGCGGGTGATCCCGGTGTGTTTATGCACGGCCCCACGTTTATGGCTAACCCCTTAGCGTGTTGTGCCGGCTTAGCGAGCGTGCAACTATTATTGGATTCACCTTGGCAGCAGCGTATTGAAAGGATTTCAGCAGGATTAGCGGCGGGGTTAGCGCCGTGTAGCAAGTTGCCACAGGTTAAAGACGTGCGGGTGCTAGGGGCTATTGGCGTGGTGGAAATGCATGAACCTATAGTCATGGAAACATTACAGCCATTATTCGTTGAAAACGGTGTTTGGTTGCGACCCTTTAATCGTCTTGTTTATTTAATGCCGCCTTATATTATTAGTGAAGCTGATCTTGAAACGCTCACAGATGCGGTGGTAACAGTCTTGTCGGCATAACGTTGTTATGGGGGTTACAGTTATGGTAATTTTATTTTTGCCGAGTAGCACTGATGATACCCGTGAGTTGAAGGGCTTTCTCTAAGAGTGATTCAAGTTGTTGGGTATCGGTAATATGAACGGATAACAGTAACGTTGCGGTTGAATCAGAAGCAGTATGCAAAGTGACATTTGAAATATGTACTTTTTGGGTTAAAAAAAATTGCATAATATTATTAAGCAAATGATCGTTGCTGCTTGCTGTAATGATAATTGGAACCGCATAAGGCTTAGTGTTTGTGTGGCTCCAATTCACCTCCAGAAGACGCGATTGTTGTTCCAGCGTTAAGGCGGAGATATTACGGCAGCCTTGGCGATGGATCGTAATTCCTTTTTTTACTGAAATAAAACCAATAATAGGGTCGCCTTTAGCCGGTGAACAACAGTGAGCGAGTGAGGTTAAGACATTATCAAGCTCTGAAACAATAACATCCGATTTATAGTTATGTCGCTGTGAAGGGGGCAGTAAAGGTGTCAGGTCAAATTTTTCTGAAGGGTGCTGGTCGGTTAAAACTGAAGGTGTAATGGGGGTGGAAGTCGGTGTTTTCTGTGAGGGTCTTTTTTTAGTGTTAAGGGGCTGACTTTGCTGCTTAAACCAACTTCTGACCTTTCGAAGTGCGCGGGGGGTTTTTAAAAAGCCAAGGTGTAACTGAGTCCAGTTGTAATTTGGGATAGCCTGTTTTACAGTTATGATTTCAACTTTATCACCCGATTGAAGTGGTTGTGTTAATGGCTTTATCAAGCCATTTATTTTTGCACCCCGGCAGCGATGACCAATATCAGTATGAATGGTATAGGCAAAATCTAACGGTGTGGCTCCTTTTATTAAATCAATAATATCACCGGCGGGTGTGCGCACGAAAATTCGATCTGAAAACAATTCAGATTTAAAGTTTTCCAGTAAATCAGTTTGAGAATCATGATCGTCAATAAGTTTACGTAGTGCGCTAATATTATTTTTAGTGGTTTTGTTAATAGCTGTCCCTTCTTTATAGTGCCAGTGGGCAGCAACACCTAGCTCCGCTTGTTCATGCATGTCTTGTGTTCGTATTTGTAATTCAATACGGTTACCCGTGTGATCGAGAATAACGGAGTGTAATGATTGATACCCATTCTCTTTAGGGTTGGCAATATAATCATCAAATTCTTTAGGGACATATTGCCAATGGCTATGTGCTAATCCTAAAACGGTGTAGCAGTCTGTTGTATTAGCAACGATGATACGAATGGCGAGCAAATCATAGAGTTCTTCAAATTCAAGGTGTTTTTTTTGCATCTTATTCCAGATGCTATAGATGTGTTTAGGCCTACCATAAAGGGTTGCGGTAATATTTTCTTGGGCTAATAATTCAGTTAATGCCTGAATATTGGTTTGTATGATGGTTTCGCGTTGATTGCGGTTGTTGGTCAGTGAGTCGGCAATAGCGTGATAATGTTTGCTCTCTAAATGGCGAAAAGCCAGGTCTTCTAATTCCCATTTGAATTGATTAATGCCAAGACGGTTGGCTAATGGCGCATAGATTTCAAGCGTTTCATGGGCAATAATGTGTTGTACTTTTTTATCTTCATGCGAGAGGTTTCGGAGACGTTGAATTCGGTAAGCGAATTTAATCATGATCGACCGAATATCCTGAGTCATGGCTAATACCATGCGACGCAGTGTTTCAGCTTGATGCGGTGTGGAATATGTTGTGGGTGAATAAACAGCCAGATGGTTTAGCCAGTGGATATCCTGAACTAAATGAGTCACGACTTTGCCATAACGAGCGGTGATCTGGTCAGCGTTATATTTTTCTTCGAAGCGTGAATCGCTCAGTAAAGTCGCTAATATACAATGGCTATCAACATGAAGGGGATATAAGATTTTTATGACATCGGTGGCCTTAGGACGTCTATTAGGCTCACTATCTTTCAGTGCTAATAATTGCCTTATGAGGTATTGAATTTGTTCTTGTTCTTTTTTAGGAAATGATGTCAGTAATACTGATTCAGTAGCTAAGGTCATAAATGCGTTTTAGTAATGCGCCATCAAATGAGGATTGTGTATTGGATAAATTTCAAACAGTTGATGTTATTACCGGTGTAGACTTTAGGTAGCAATGGTTAGTTTAATCATCTGTTGAAAAATATTTTTTTCAGTATACCTTAGCTTAAATAGTTGGTAGCGATTAAATGACTACAGTCAGTAAAGTCATATTTTTTGGAATCACTTAAATGAAAAGACATGCGTGGGTTAAAGGGGTTGTTACGGTGATGTTATTGGTTGCGGTAGCTTTTAATTACACCGGTGCGATAGATGCCATGGGTCAGCAGCACATTAATAATTCTTTTAATGTTGCATCGACAACCTTTGTCGTGGCTCGTGCGCTGAATGCGGTCATTTCGGTGGTACAAGGGACTGAATTGGCGATGGTGCCATTAGGTGTAGGAATGACGTTGACGCCAGGACAAATTTTGGATCCAGTCAATGATCTGATCGAACAGTTTTCTTGGGTAATGTTGGCGAGTACAAGTGCCATTGGTATTGAAAAAGTAGGCATGGCAATAAGTGCCTGGCCAGTTAGCAAAGCAATTTATAGCAGCTTTTTGGTATTAACGGTTTTGTTTATCTGGTCGGGGAAAGTTTCGATAAAGTATAAGGTTCTTTGGATTAAGGCTTCTATTATTGTGGTGTTTTTGCAGTTTAGTATTCCTGTTGTTTTTATTTTGAATGCACAGGTCTATGAACGATTTTTGGGGGCGCAATATAATCAGTCTATTTTAGTTATTAAACAGACCCATAAAAATATTGAGGATTTAGGACAAGACTATCAGTCGATAACCCTTAAAATGCAAAAGCAACAGCAGCCAATGGATGATTACACATTGTGGAGTCGTGTTAAGAACACATTAGATATTAAGGGCTATGTGCAACTGCAGTTGGCGACATTAAAAACACAGATAGAACAACGGTTGATACAGTTAAAGACAGCAGCTAATAACGTTGTGGAACATTTATTAGAACTCATTGTTGTGTTTGTTTTGCATGCTGTTGTTTTTCCAGTGGTAATTTTATATGGATTGTATCGGTTCACTAAATACCTATTGTCATTGGATTTATCGGTTTTATTCGTTCGATGAGAGGGGCGTTAAATAGCGTATGATCAATATTTGCATGTCAGTTTTAACGTTAAAATACGGGAGGAAGTGCAATGGCAAAACCGGTGACGCCACTAGTAGCCGCAGATACGATTATTGAGTTGGTTGATTTTCCTGATCGACCTTTTGTGCTTATTGAACGTGCTTTTGAGCCGTTGGGTTGGGCTATCCCCGGTGGCTTTGTTGATCTGGGTGAAACCATGGAAATGGCAGCCATGCGTGAAGCGGCAGAAGAGACAGAGTTATCAGTTAGATTAACCGCTTTGTTAGGCCTGTATTCTGATCCCAGTCGAGACCCTAGAAACCATACCGTGACAGCAGTCTATGTAGCCGAAGCGCAAGGATTTCCCGTTGCAGCAGATGATGCTAAAGATTGTGGGGTGTTTACCTTTAACACGATGCCAGAAGTATTAGCATTTGATCATGCAAAGGTATTAGAGGATTATCATGAATTTGTTATTTCAGGGCGGGTGACGCCACTGCGATAGTGTGTGCCATTACTGTGAGCGAGGGTCGTTGGGGCTTAGTTTAATAAGGTAGAGATTGGACCAGTTTTTACCGGTGACCCAGAACGCATCTTCCGACGAACTATAGGCAATACCATTTAAAACTTCATTATGATTGCGGGCAGTTAGATCATAGAGGGCATATAAATCAATGAAGCTGACAACTTCGCCACTGCTTGGGTTGATGATTGCAATGATATCTTGACCCCAGGTGTTGGCATAAATAAGGCCATGAGTGCATTCCAGTTCATTAATATTACCTAGGGGTTGGTTATCGAACACAATACTGATTGTGCGGGTAATCCGAAAATCGTTAGGATTACGAAAAGTGAGCTGGTCACTGCCATTAGAGGTGACTAAAGACTCTCCGTCATAACAAATCCCCCAACCTTCTCCGGTATAAGTGTGAGAACCGATGATCTTGAAAGTGTCGGCATCAATCAGTAAAGCCGTTTCAGATTTCCAGGTTAACAGTATCAAGGTGTGGTTAAGATGGGTGAGTCCCTCAGCGAAAAGTGTATTATCCAGTTGTAATTGTTGTTGAATCTCGCCAGTGGAAAGATTAATTTTATTGATTGTTGAATGACCGTAGTGCCCGGCAGACTCATATAAAATACCGGCCTTAATCTCTAGTCCTTGGGTAAAGAGTGTTTTGTTATGTGGCAGTATCTTAATGATTTCATAGGGTGTTTCAGGAGTCGTTGCACTATTTACAGTCAGTGGATAGACGGTTAAAAATAAAAGGATTAGCAGACGATCAAAAAGGTATTTAATCTTTAAGCGAATACATTGGTGATGGGTTCGGTACATGTTCAGATTGGATTGATATGAAAAACAGTTATGTTTTTGATTAAACACTGTCTCAGTATACAAAAATAGTAGGGGTTTAGTGCGGATGGCCGATATATTTTTTTGGTGTTCTAAATTGTTATGGGGGGTCATTTCGCCAGATGGATTGTTGGTTATTGCTTTTGCTTTGGGGATGGGGCTGTGGACTTTCGGTCGTGTTAAGTCAGCGAGACGATTATTAACAGTTTTGTTAGGCATCATTGTTTTTATAGCGCTGTTTCCAGTGGGAAGTTGGTTGTTGTACCCTTTGGAAAGTCGTTATGCAGCGCATCCAGAATTGATTGATATTGATGGTATTGTGGTGCTGAGTGGAGCAGAGCAGAGCCAAAAAACGTCGTTATGGGATAGTGTTAACCTAGGGGAGGCTGCAGAGAGGAATTTGGCATTTATGGCCTTGGCGCGAAAACTCCCAAAGGCCCAGTTAGTTTTTACAGGGGGGTCTGGAAAGTTGTTTGCTCAGGATTTTAAGGCGGCTGATGTCGCTCGAAGACTCTTTAAGGAACAGGGTTTAGATTTGACGAGAATCATTTTTGAGTCGGAGTCGCGTAACACCTGGGAGAATGCTTATTTCAGTAAGCGCTTAGTGCAGCCAAAGCGGGGTGAAAAGTGGGTATTGATTACCACCGGCTGGCATATGCCGCGTGCGGCGGGTGCGTTTTGTCAGGTTGGATGGAATGTTATTCCTTACCCTGTTGATTTCGCCACATTGCCTGAAAATTTCTGGTCCGTCGATTGGGGTTTGGCAGAGCACCTTAGACAATTAAAAATAGCGGTTAAGGAATGGTTAGGACTTGGTGTGTATCAGTTAACAGGGAAAAGCTGTTGACTTTGTGAGACGATAAGGCAGGTGTTGGAGTTTAGGGAAGAGTTAGTTTTTTTAAAGGCTGAGTGACTATATTAAATTAACAGGTTTTTTATGATAACTAAACGAATGATCGTCAGTAGAGGCGCTTATGAATAAAGTGTTTCAAATAGTGGGCTCACACAACCAGAGTGTTCGAATAATATTAACCTTTTCGATTTTTACAATAGTGGGAGGACTGTTGTATGTAATGGCTTTAATATTTTGGGTTGAGCCAGAAATAGACGAAGAGGTAAGAGAAAGTGCTTATAAGGAAATGGACCGCATTGTACTTGTAATAAATGAGCATTTGGAACGTGCAGGCACTACTGCTCAGGCCCTTGCAAGTGCCGCTAAATTATTGCCCGCTGTTTCCTCTGAACAGAGTCGTATCATCAAACCGATTATTAAGTCAATCATGGACACGCCCGGGTCAGAATATTTAATTGCCGGCGGTGGTATCTGGCCGGAGCCTTTTCATTTTAATATTGAAAAAGAGCGGGATAGCTATTTTTGGGGTCGAGATAAAAATAATCAATTAATTTTTTATGATGATTATAATTTAGTAGACGGCCCCGGTTATCATCATCAGGAGTGGTATGTACCGGCACGTTATAAAGAACAGGGTGAAGTTTATTGGTCAAAATCTTATACAGACCCTTACTCAATGCAACCGATGGTAACAGCGACGGCACCCATTATTAATGATGGAAAATTTATTGGGGTTTCAACGGTTGATGTCAAACTTGAAGGGTTGAGTGAATTATTAAAAGCTATCAAGGATCGCTACCGTAGTCACGTATTTTTAGTTGACCGGAATCTGCAATTAATTGCTATGCCTGCTGTTGACTCATTGGAAAAAATACCGGAGACCGATGTTTTTCTTAATAAGTCTGAGTTTAGAAAAGTTAACGCAGTGTTAGAAGCGCGTCGTAAACAACGGATTGAGGCGGGACAACAGAAACCAGAAATCAGGCGATTAGCAAGGGAAATGAGTAATAATAGTGGTGAGATAACTTTTGAAGAAGGTTTGCTCATTGCCAGTGGTTTACAAGTTAAAAAGAGTAAGGCTTCATCTTTGTATTTGGTGGAGCCGTTACTAATAGATGCAGACGAACCCACTCCAATGTTGGTTTTTTCTCAGCTGATTCCGTCTTTGCAATGGACTATCGTTATTTCAGTAGATCGCTCTGATATTTTTTCTGTTCCTGTGTTTTTTAGCAATCTTAATCAGTTGGAAATTAGTTTTGTATTGATTCTTATTGTATGTATTTATTGGCAAATTAATCGTTATATTTTAAAGCCATTAAGGACTATTGATAATCAGCTTGTTGAGTATAAATCTTTGGATGCTGAATTCTCAAAATATTTAGCAGATAATTCCTTTGTCGCTGACAACTCTAACAAAGAGCAGAAGGATGTTATTACTCGCATATCTGAAGAACTGCTTAGACGTGATCAATATCTAAAGTATGCGATGGAATTATTAAATGATAATTATCAAGACAAGGTAGCGAAGGATGGTCTAGCGCAGGCGAGTCCATTAAGTATTGAGGGATATGGGCATCGCTGTTTTTGTTTTTCAGAGCTTGAACCTGGTCAAGATATGAGCGTCGTTAGATCACAACTGAGAGGTCGAAAAGTATTACTTGTTGAAGACGATATTGTCAGTCGTAAATTATTACATGAAGTTTGTGAGAGTTACGGCTTGATTTCGGTGGGTGTGGGTTCAGGTGGTGAGATGTGGGCACAGTTGGAAGCACATAGTTTTGATGCTGTGCTGTTGGATTTGAATTTACCCGACACGGATGGTTGGGCGTTAAGAGAGAGCATTAGGGTACAAGAAAATTTAAAACGATTACCTATTGTTATTATCTCAGCCTCAAATTTAGACAGTCAAACTATACCCTTCACGGGCGACACTTTTTGTGGTTGCTTTAATAAAGGGCAACCGTTTGAACAATTATTTTTTTGGCTTGCCACATGGTTTCCTGAGCCATTGGGTACTGATAAAAAAGATAACCTTGTCGAGGGTGATGTTCTACAACCTTCAAATGTGTCGTTAACGAAACAGCAATCTTTAAATGATAAACGGGGAATTGCTAACTGCCAGGGTGATAGGGAAATATTTCAATTATTATTAGCTACTTTTAGGGAACAATTTGAAGATTTTGGAGACTCAATCAAGGTTATTTTGAGCACAGGTCAGAAAGATCAGTTAATGAAACAGGTACATAATTTGGAAATAAGTGCAATTATTATTGGCGCTGAAAAGCTGGCGTTAAAAACGCAGGAGTTAGCTAGTTTTTGTCAGCAAGATAAAATTTCGGTAACTGTTTTAGAGGCGGGAATTGTGGTAGTTGAGAAAGAATTGCAGGCCGTGTTAGCCGCTATTAATAGTGAGGTGACGGCTGAGGACTAGTTTGTTTTCTGTTATACGGGCGAAAACAGTACAAAAAGTAGTAAAAAACTAAAAGGTACCAGTATTTAGATATTGGTTTTGACTGACTAAAAGTAATGGTTTAATTATGTTAGCATTCTTTCGATCGCTATTCGATACTAAGTCTTATATGCCGCATGGTATGTGTTTTCAATGGCAAAATGATATTTTATCGATGTTTGTTATATCAGATATTGTGATCACCTTAGCTTATATTTCAATTGCATCTTCTTTGGCATTATTCGTTTTTAAACGTCAAGATATTAGTTTTAATCGTGTAATCTTGGCATTTAGTCTGTTTATCTTTGCCTGTGGTGCAACGCATGCATTATCAGCCGTCACGGTTTGGACACCGATTTATGAATTATCAGCATGGATCAAGGTTTTTACTGCTTTAGTTTCAGCGGTTACAGCCGTTATGCTTTGGCCATTGTTACCTAGATTGTTGAAAGTTCCTTCTGCAAATGACTTAGTTGAGTTGAATAAGCATTTAATAAATGAAATTTCAGTGCATGAAGCAACGAAAGAACAATTAATCGAACTTACTGCCAATTTAGACCAAGAGGTAGAACAAAGAACGTTGAAGTTAAAAAGGTCTGACCAAGTAAAAAGTGAGTTTATAGCGCATGTTAGTCATGAATTAAAGACACCATTACACGGTTTGTTAGGGTTTACCCAGCTCTTAGAAGCTGACCAAAAGTTAACGGCTACGCAAAAAGAAAAATTGGCTATTATTCACGAGTGTGGTGATTCACTATTATTAATGATCAATGACCTATTGGCAATCGGGGTGCATGATAAGGACGCGATTGATGTTGTTTATAAAAAATTAAATTTGCTAGAATTATTATCTGGGGTAGAGAAAATTGCAATACAACAATGTCAGGAAAAACAGATTGAATTTAAGTTAGCGCTATTAAATGACTTACCGGAATATGTTTTAGGGGATGCGAAACTACTTAGACAGTTATTAATTAATTTAGTCACTAATGCAGTTAAATTTACTGATGTCGGTATTGTTTATTTAAGGGTTTACCAGAACGATAATCACTTTTGTTTTCAAGTTGAGGATACGGGGAAAGGAATATCTGGGGTTGAAATGGAAAGTATTTTTGACCCGTACTATCAGACGTTTTCACCGAAAGCTAACCCCGGAATGGGGTTAGGCCTTTCCATTTGTAAAAAGATCGTAGAGATTTTAGATTCAGAGATTAAAGTTAATTCTATTGTTAATGAGGGCAGTATTTTTGAATTTACGCTTGTGCTTGAATCGATGAGTCAATTGACTGTTGATGAGTCGGCGGCGGTAATGCCTATGGGTTATAAGGGATTGGAACAAACGATCATGGTAGTGGATGATAATTTACCGAATCGACTTTTTATGGAAGATCTCTTGTTTGAAAAAGGCTTTAATGTTTTTACAGTAGCAAGTGGTGAGCAATGTTTGGCGTCTGTTAATAGTGTTAAACCGGACCTTATTTTTATGGATTTGAAAATGCCGGGTTTGAATGGTATTGAGACGACTGAAAAATTAAATGAAAATAATAATCATAGGGTTGTTATCGCTATGTCTGCCAGTGCCTTAGAGGAAGATCAAGCCGCTTTTACAGTAGCAGGAGGTGCAGGATTTTTAGCGAAACCAGTGAGCGTGGAAGCATTATTTTATTGTTTGCAACAGCATTTAGCAATTGATTGGTTGGGGGGGTATCAATTTAAAGCAGAGGTCTTGGAAAAGAAGGACAAAGTAATTCGGGTTTTGGTTGTTGATGATATTGTTGTCAACACACATTGGTTGAAAAGTATTTTACAAAAAAAAGGCTATTATGTGGATGCTATAGATACCTGTATTGGGGCACTCGAAAAACTCCAATTAATAGACTATGATTTGATGATAATAAATTTACATTTATACCAGACCAGTCAAGAAGATCGATTAAAGCTATTTTTGCATGCTAAGAAACCTATAATGCCGGTAATTGTTTTAGAAAATGCAAGTAATAAAGAATCTGAGTCACACCTGTTAAGATCAGATGTAGTTAGTTATTACTTGGAGTTACCTGTTGATTGGAAAAAGCTGGATGGGGTTATTTCGGCTCTTTAAAGCGTAATAGTAGTTTGTTTTTAGTGGCTCACGGGCCAACTTATTTAAGGGTTAATAAGACATTAATATCAGAGCACTTTTAAGTGCGTATATTCTTTGTTTAGTAAACTAAACTAAATCAGTAGCATCTTGAGGGGCGAGTGTTCTTATGAAGGGTTGGATTTATATTATTACGAATCTGGCTATGCCGGGCTTAGTGAAAGTAGAGTTGAGTAATCAACAACCGGAAGCTAAAGAATTAGCATTGAACCAAGATACAGATGACTTGCCTTTTCCCTTTGTGATCGAACACAAGGTTTCAATAACAGTTCCGCAAACTTTTCGAGGTCTTAAAGAGCAACTGGCTGTTTTTGATGCCGGTAAGGGTTGGTATCGACGTAATGTCTCGCAAGTCATCTTCTCACTGAGTAATTTACAAAAGGATGAGGATAGCCCCACAGGTAATGATGGCGGCAGTGGTGTCAATAAGAATCTCTCTGATGAAGAGCGTAACCTTGCCAGTATTCAGGAAGTTCAGGAATGGCGGAGTTATATTGGTGCTCAAGGTTTTTATGCTGAGCAAAATATTAAGAAGCACTATAAAATCATGTTGGAAGCAACCTATTATGAACCGTCTGTTTGGAAGTATTGTTTATTTACTTTTATAACAATTTTATTGTTAATAGAATTTTTGGATGTGGGTGGGAGTGTTTTATTTTGGGGTATTCTCACTTTGAGTATTGTCATTATTTTATTAATAAAAGAATACTTAGACGGACGTATGCGCGTTGAATCTGAACAACTTAGGATTAAAGCACAATGTGCTGATGAGATAGCGCAAGTGCGTGCTAAATTTCCTGACGAATCAGAAGATATTAAGTTTGAAAGGCTTCAAGATGAAGAGATAGAACAGTTGTCAGTTTCTCTGACTATTGAAAATAGAGAAGGGCGCTTCTTTGTAGTGGGGGGGATGGTTAATAAGAACCGTACTGTAACTATTACTAAAGTGTTTTTACAGTTAGCATTGGAACAGGAAAAGCGTTTTGTCAGTGTTAAATTACAGATGTATTTATTGCCGTTAGGTAAAACTGAGATTATGGAATCGGTATCGGAAATAGAAGGCCCATTTCAATGTAAAATTATACAAGCACACGGTTATGTGAGGGCATAAGGGCTCTGGTTATTTGGGAGTCATGTTATAAATTATTGGCGGGTTCGGTCGCATTGAGATCGGTCAGGAACCGGTTAAATACTCCGGTTAAAAAGGGTAAAACAGTCATGAGCCGGTGGTCAGCGTTACAAACAGTAAGGTCGGCAGAGTAGTGTTGGCAAAATTTCCAACTGTTTTCAGGGGGAACAACGGTATCTTGCCAGCCGTGAACCACCGTTATTGCACGGGTTGGTATATTAAAAGTACTTCGTTGATAACCCGGTAAATAGAAAGCCGGTGCCAGTAAAAAAAGTCCTTGCGGGTTCAATGTTTCAGCGGCTACGGCACAGACATAAGCGCCCATGCTCGAGCCGACTAAGACGATTTCATCAAATTCAGACCAGTCTGTTGCCAGTAATTGTAAGACTCGTTCGTCAGGATTATTCTGGCCGCGGTAATCAATACTTTGGATCTCATAGCCCTGTTTTTCGGCAATTTGGGTGAATGCGTGTGTTTTAGCGCTATAGGGCTGACTGTCTTTCCCGTGGTTGTAAATCATTATTTTTCGCATAACTTGAATACTTTAAATGTGAGCGTAATGGCTTTAAGGGTAGAAAGGACCTTTGTTTATCAGGATGTTATTGATTTTATAGCGTTAAATATTGATGGTTTCTTGATATAATAGCCACGGTTTTTTTTGTAGTCATCTCTTTTTGAATAATTTAGTTTAAAGTTTTTGTCAATTGTGCCGTAGCACATGATTTTTCTGTTGTATTTATAAGGGTTATTCCTATATGACGGGCACTTCATCTGGAGGTGTGTTTTAGAGCGTTGTATTTGTTAATTTGAGGAGTTTTGAAGTTGGTTAAATCGTATTATAGTGCTTGGGTGTTAGGATTGATGTCGGTCATATTTTCATTGCCGGTAGCAGCCTCTGGGTCGTCGTTAACAAATTTGCATTCAACAGAGTCATCTTTAGGCGTGGTTGCGATTGTTATTTTTGTTATTGCTTATGGGTTGGTTATTGCTGAGGAGTTTATTCACCTTAGAAAGTCAAAACCGGTTTTGCTCGCAGCAGGTGCCATTTGGGTGTTGGTTGCTATACTGGGTAAGCAGGTTGAACACGGTCATGAAATTGTAGAGGCAGCACTCAATCATAATCTTTTAGAGTATGCTGCATTATTGCTGTTTTTATTAACAGCCATGATATATGTCAATGCGATGACCGAGCGGGGTATTTTTGAAGCGCTACGGAGTTGGTTAATTAAGAAAGGCTACAGTTACCGAAAATTATTTTGGATTACCGGTTTTCTAGCCTTTTTTATATCGCCGATTGCCGATAACTTAACCACAGCCCTTTTGATGGGCTCAGTGGTGCTGGCAGTAGGTTCTGATAAGCCTAAGTTCGTCTCCCTTTCGTTTATTAATATTGTTGTTGCAGCTAATGCAGGGGGTGCGTTTAGTCCCTTTGGTGATATTACAACCTTAATGGTTTGGCAGTCAGGTCACGTAGACTTTTTTGGTTTTTTTGCGCTTTTTATTCCTAGTGTGGTCAATTTCTTGGTGCCTGCTTTGATTATGGTTTTTGCGATTCCTACCGGTTTACCTGAGACCAGTGGTGCTGCGGTAGCGGTTAAGAAAGGCGGCTTTGTTGTGTGCGGGTTATTTGTTGTGACCATTGCCACGGCGGTTTGTTTTGAGCAGTTATTACATCTGCCGCCATTTTTGGGAATGATGACCGGTTTATCCTATTTATTTTTCTTTTCTTATTATCTTAAATTACACGATAAAAAAGAGAATCCTGAGATTAGTGAATTCAATATTTTTAATAAAGTAGCTCAGGCTGAGTGGGATACCTTGTTTTTCTTTTTTGGGGTAATCTTTTGTGTCGGTGGTTTAGGCACCATGGGTTATTTAGCCGAAGTGTCTGAAATGGTTTATGGTGGTTGGGGGCCGACGGTAGCCAATATTGTGGCCGGTTTATTTTCTGCTGTGGTCGATAATATTCCGGTGATGTTCGCTATTTTATCAATGTCACCTGAAATGGATGTTTCACAATGGTTATTGGTGACGTTAACGGCTGGAGTGGGCGGTAGTTTATTGTCAGTCGGGTCTGCAGCAGGTGTAGCCTTAATGGGACAATCTAAAGGAAACTATACTTTCTTTGGCCATATGCGCTGGAGTTGGGCAATTGCTTTAGGGTACATAGCCAGTATTTATACCCATCTTTTGATCAACGGATAACACACACGGTGATTTAAACCGAGGGTTAACCGCGGTGATTGGCAACAGTTTGCGTTGCTTTTGCGGCGTTAGCCTGAAGAGCAATGGCTTCTGGGTTATTTTGATAATGACAACGGACAGTCGTAGCAATCATTTTTTTAGTGTGATCGTCTATAGGACAGAGGCTCTGTTCGGGTAAAACAGCGAGAATGTTAGCTAATAGCTGGTTTTGAGGCGGTGGTAGTTTTTTTTGCCACATTGTCAGCAAGGGTTTATTAATATTGGCTGGCAGTGACGCTAAAATGCCGATATCGTTTTGGTCATGGATGAGTAATCCTGAGGTTGTGCCGCGATCCAGTGTTAAGACTTGCAGAAAATATAAGGTGTGATAATCCAGTTGTTGTTGGTAATGTGCTTCGGTGATAACGGCCGATTGTGTGACGGCTTGTTTGAGTAGCGTTAAGTAACAGCGAATGACTGCTTGCCCGAAAGTACCGGCAAACTGGCTATCCGCTTCGGGGCGTTCTGTTTGATAACCTTCAAGGTAAAAATGCGCAACGCCGCGGTGGCGTTTGAGTATCGGAATATAAAAATACCGGTCGCCTTGTAAACTAGCCTCTAAATAATTTTTGGAAGCGACGGTTTTAAGGCAGTTATTAAAGGTCTGTGTCGCATGATTATCTTCAATCGCCGGATTTAAATCGGCCATCAACCGCCAAAACCCCGTTTTGTTTTTAAATTCAGTCCAACTAAGGTGTAAATGTAAAGAAGGGGCCAATGGATGGTGGGGGTGAATAATCGTTGAAAGGGCCGTTGCTGAACCGAGTTTTTTGCCGGGTAAATCATCATAATGTACTTGGGAAATATTGACAGAACTTCGATTAAAAAGCGGGCCGGTTAAACCAAAGCGGTTGCCGCCGCCGTGGCGACCTTGGTCACGAAACCATTCAGAATGATGCGTTTCACACGGCATTCCAACAGACTGAGCGACAGTTTCAAGGCCGTTTGCAAAAGTTAATTGTAGCCGTGAAACGAGACGATAAGCATCGCCTGCAGCGCGAGAATTTGAGTTTATTAGTTCAGACATAAGTTGGACCGAAATTATTTCCTGTCAGGGTAAAGCGTTATTTTATCAGTGATTGATAGTATGCTGGCTAACAAATCAAACGGGCATTGCGTTTGCTGGTTAGGTTTAACCCCGATAATAAAATCAGCTCAGGAAACGATTATTTGTCAGGTGACCCTTTTAGGTCTTATTATGGCGGGCATGAAATTATTATTAATGACACCGCCGATGACCCAACTGAATACGCCATATCCGGCAACGGCGTATTTAACGGGTTTTTTAAAGACACAGAACTATCAAGTCGCCCAGCGTGATATAGCCATTGAGCTATTATTAAAGGTATTAACGCGATCCGGGCTATTGACGATTTATGCGCTTATTGAGCAGCGCTTTGAAGCGGTTGATGATGACGAATTGCCAGATGTTATTTATGCTTTTTTAGCTGATTTTCAGCGTTATGTGAATGGTGTTGAGCCCGTTGTTCGTTTTTTACAAGGCCAAGACCCGAGTTTAGCGATACGTATTGCATCCAGAACCTTTTTACCCGAAGGACCTCGATTCGATGTCATAGGAGATATGGAATCTACGCAAGGCGATGTTCTAGGGGCCGCATTTGGTCAACTGGGTATTCAAGATAGAGCTAAGTTCTTAGCAACGTTATTTATTGATGATTTATGTGCCGTTATTCAAGAGGGCGTAGACCCCTTTTTTGAGGTGACGCGTTACGGTGAACAACTGGCCGCCTCTAATCCGCAGTTCGATGATCTTTATCGTGAGTTGCAGAATGGTTCCGGTTATTTAGATCGTCTGATGGAAGGGTTAGTTAATGAGGCCCTAGAGCAAGAGCAACCCAGTGTCGTGGGCATTACCGTACCTTTTCCGGGGAATATGTTGGGGGCATTAAAAATCGCTCATTTTTGTCGATTAAAAGACCCTGCGATTAAAATTGTTTTAGGCGGTGGTTTTGTCAATACGGAACTGCGGCAGCTCAAGGAGCCGCGGCTTTTTGAATATGTCGATTATATTTGTTTAGATGACGGCGAGCGGCCGTTATTAACCTTGTTAGAACATCTACAAGGCGATCGCCAACAATCTGAGTTAGTGCGCACTTTTTATTTAAAAAACGCACAAGTCCATTTTAATCAGAACCTAAGTTTGCATGATATTCCCCATAAATCAGTGGAAACGCCGAGTTATGAGGGCTTACCCTTAAAGCGTTATTTATCCTTGTGTGAAATGTTAAATCCGATGCACAGGATCTGGAGTGATGGACGTTGGAATAAACTAACCCTAGCGCATGGCTGTTATTGGGCACAATGTAGCTTTTGTGATATTAGTTTAAATTATATTGGCCAATACGATGAAGCCGGTGCCGATATTATTATTGAACGTATTGAGGCCTTGATTGCTGAAACCGGGGTAACGGGGTTTCATTTTGTCGATGAAGCCGCTCCGCCTAAAGTGATGTTTGCTTTAGCCAAACGGTTGATTGAGAAGAATTTAGTGATTAGTTGGTGGGGTAATATCCGATTTGAAAAAACATTTACGCCGGAAAAATGTCAGTTACTAGCAGACTCGGGGTGTATTGCGATTAGTGGCGGTCTTGAAGTGGCTTCAGATCGTTTATTAACCTTAATGAAAAAAGGCGTCACCGTAGAACAGGTTGCAAGAGTGACCAAAGGCTTTGCCAATGCCGGTATTTTGGTTCATGCGTATTTGATGTATGGCTTTCCAACACAAACAGAACAAGAAACCGTAGATTCATTAGAGCGCGTTAGGCAATTAATGGCGCAAAATTGTATTCATTCTGCCTATTGGCATCGTTTTGCTGCAACAATTCACAGTCCTGTGGGGCAGCAACCAGAAGACTATCAAATCACCTTAATCCCTAATGAGAATGTGTTGTTTGCTGAAAATGATATTCAGTATCAGGATTCGGTTAATACCGATCATGCCCGTTTAGGCTTGGGTTTGAAAAAAGCCCTTTATAACTATATGCACGGAATAGGCTTTGATTATCCGGTCGAAACGTGGTTTGAAACACCGGTCAATAAGACCACGGTACCATCCGATTTGATTGAGAAGGCGACTGCATTGATTGAACCGATACAAAATTCCTATGAAAATGATTAAAACTTTAATGGAAAATGATGCCAAGGCAGGCGCTGTCAGTTGGGTGGGTATTCGCCCTGGCAAAAAGAAACCGTTGCAAAGTTGTTCGGTAGTTCAGGTTAATCCAGAGCACGGTTTAGTCGGGGATCATTACAGTGCCAACAGTAAGAAGCGCCAAGTCACTTTGATTCAAGCCGAACATATTGCTGCACTTAATTCTTTTTTAGATCGTGACATTACCCCTGAACAATTACGTAGAAATATCGTTGTTGAAGGCTTTAATTTATTGTCGTTAGCCAAAAAGCACTTTGAAATTGACGGGGTGATTTTACAAATGACCGGCTTGTGCCATCCCTGTTCGCGTATGGAAGAAGTCTTAGGGTGCGGTGGTTATAATGCCATGCGTGGTCACGGTGGAATTACCGCCACGGTGATAACGGCGGGTGAGATAAAACGTGGCGCTAAAATCGTCAGCCTCGCTGACAGCTAACGAAGAGTAAAGAAAAGGGTAATAGCCGTGCTACCTAGCACATTATTTAAGTCAGTTTATTATGCGCCGGACAATTGTAACGCTACAGGAGCCACCTAGACTAACAACAAGTTGAGCGGGTGGCTGTATCGTTTTGAAGGCCGTACACATAGTCAGCATTCATCATGAATAAATACCGCCCTTAGTGTTGTGGGTCAAAGTGTCTTTGGGGTTAGGTATGTCTTTATATAAACAATTATTGGTATTGGTTTCGTGTTTATTTTGCATGATCTTTAGTGTTAATTATGCTGTGAGTGTTCATAACACCATGGAATATTTACAGGTTGAGTCCAAGATTCATGCGCAAGACACGGCGACATCATTAGGCTTGTCATTAAGCCCACACCTTTTAGCAGAGGATGTCTCGGTAGTAGAGACCATGATGAACTCTATTTTTGACCGGGGTTATTATAAAGAAATTAATTTACTCGATCCTGACGGTGAAACAATTGTGGCATTGAAAAATGACCAGCCCATAGAAGGCGTACCGTCATGGTTTGTTGCGTTATTGGCCATGGAAACAGCTGTTGCTGAAAGTGAAATGAGTGCCGGTTGGGTCGTGGCCGGTGTTGTGCAAGTGACCATTAATCCAGGCGTTGCTTATTTAAAGCTCTATGAGCAAGCGCAGCATGCGGGGATGTTGTCTTTAACGATGTTTGTGGTATCGGTCGGTATTTTATTTTTTACCTTGAAATATATTTTATTGCCCTTGAAGAATATGGAGCAGTTATCAATAGCGATTGCTAAAGGTCATTTTGGCCGTATAGAAAAAATGCCACGAACCACTGAGTTTAAAAATGTGGTGATCGCGATGAACCTGATGTCCAGTAAGGTTAAGGGCATGATGGATAATTTAAACAGTAAATTAAAACGTATTGGGGAGGCCATTCAACACGATGAACTGACGGGGTTAATCAAGAAAAATGGTTTTGATACCGCGTTAAAACAATTGATTTCACATGACGTTAATGGTTTTGTCATACTGATTAAGGTGGACGATTTAGCGGGTTTTGTCGAACAACAGGGTATGGCAACAACAGACCTTCTGTTAAAAGATTTTGCTAATGTATTAGCAGAAAAAAGCCAAGATTCAGCACAGTTCTTAGTTTCAGCCTATCGTTTTTATGGGGGGGAGTTTGCGTTGTTAGTTAAAGCGATTGCTGAGAACCAAGTCTTAGAGTTGGCAAAACAGCTACAAGATGATTTTCATACATTAGGCCAAAAATATAACAAAGCAGCGGTGGCGCATATGGGTATTACGCCATTTAATTTTTTAGATACCAATGATGATGTATTGAATGCAGCGGGCGAAGCTTTTGAAGAAGCTAAATTAATTGGGGTTAATGGGTTTTGCTTAAGAGAGCGGAGTGAACAAGCCAGAAACGTTGAGCAGTGGCATACCCTAGTGGCAGAAATTGTTAGCAAGAGTCGCTATCAAGTCGATTATATCCAGCAAGTGAAGGCGTTAAAGGGTAATAACGCTATTTTAGAAGAGGCGTCGATGCAGGCGCAAACAGAATCTGGAGAGTTGATACCGGCGCGTATATTTGTCTCCATTGCAGAGAAATTTAATTTAATAACGGAGCTCGACAAAGGGGTAATTAGTACCGTAATCAGTCAATACAACAGTAACCCGAAAAAGCATCCGGTTGCGGTTAATTTATCGTTAGCGTCTATTCAGGATGTTGATTTTAGAAACTGGCTTAAACAATTGATGATAAAGAATAAGCAGTTACATCAACAGCTTGTTTTTAGTGTTTCAACATTTTCCATCGTCAAAGATATTAAGACTTATGAATCGTTTGTATCCTTTATTCATGATCATAACGGGTTAGTCATGTTAAAGCGTTTTGAAACCCACTCCATGTCTATTGAAGGGGTTAAAGATTTAAAACCGGATTATATCCGCTTGTCGAGAGATTTAAGTAATGACGTTCATAGCGATTCAGGCAAACAACAGTTTATTCAGTCGATGCAGGAATTAGGGCATTTACTCGGGGTCGTTGTGTTGGCCGAAAGTGTTAGCGATCACCGTGATATTAATTATTTTAAAAAAGTAGGCCTTGTGGGGCTTAGTTTGAGTCACTTAAACGCTTAACTGTTATTGATTATTTTCAGAGTAGGTTCTCTCAAGTGGTTTTACGATTATTAATAGGGGCGGTGCTGTTTTATGGCCTCAGTGTTGCGGCACAAATAGATTTAACCGCTCAATTCATTCAACGTATAGAAAAAAAATTTGGCGCTCAAGCGGCAAAGAGAGTGGTCACCTGGCGGGATTTAATGGCTGTTAAATCAACGCAAACTGAGCACGAAAAATTAACGAGGGTTAATGACTTTTTTAATCAACGCACTCGGTTTGTGGACGATAGTAAGCTTTGGAATGTTAAGGATTATTGGGCAACGCCTTTGGAGTTTTTAGTGAAAGGGGCCGGTGATTGTGAAGATTATGCTATTGCTAAATATTTTACCTTGAAGGCGTTAGGGGTTGACGATAAAAAAATGCGTTTAACCTATGTTAAGGCGCTTAAATTAAATCAAGCACATATGGTGTTAACGTATTTTGAAACACCGCGTTCAGTGCCATTGATTTTGGATAATTTAGATACCGCTATTAAACCGGCATTACAACGAAAAGATTTATTACCGGTTTACAGTTTTAACGGTACCGGTCTGTGGTTGGCAAAAGCCCAAGGGCGCGGTAAAAAAGTGGGTCAGTCAAGTCGAGTCAATTTATGGCGTGATTTAAATGCCCGCATGGAAAAGGTTAGTTTTTAGGTATCAGAAATGTTGTCAATCATAGTGCTGACAACCACACTTAGGAATGGGGTCATACCCAGTATGAATGCTTGTTATGGGACTTAGTGCCCGGTGAATTAACACGTAGTTATCGCGACAGTAAAATTGGCTTTGCTGATTTCTAGACTACGCTTCGCAACAGGTTGACCTAAAGCTTAGAACCTTGTCAGGGTCATATTTTATTTAATCTTAACGCCCACAGAGCGTAATTTTAATGTGGTTATGAAGGATTTAGAATCGTTTTTTTTAGAGCAGTTAAAACAGTCAGGAACGTTGTCCAACGCTGATTTGGCTAAGGCGTGTAATATGCAGGCCCGTACCTTGGATCATTCTTTATCACACTGGTTGATTAAGTTAGGCTTGTGTTCTGATGATGAGGTAGCCAAGACATGGTCTAAGGTGTTGGACTTACCGGTAGTGAATACCGCTAATTTTTCCGGGTATGACTTCACAGATTGTGAAGTCTCGGTAGATTTTCTAAAACATCATCATGTTGCCGGTTTAGCGGCGGACCGTGAATCTATCACCGTTGCGGTTTGTGAAGGAGGCAGTGATTATATCGATAACGCATTAAATTTGCTGACCGGCAAGAAAATCATTAAGAAAATTGCCCGGTTGTCAGAGATCGACGTACTTTTGCAAACACAATTTAACCACCCTGAAGATGCTGAAGAGATTGAACAAAGTCATGTCGATGTTGTGAACCTCAATGATGATGATTTAGAACATTTAAAGGATTTGGCAAGTGAGGCGCCGGTTATAAAAACGGTAAATCATATTTTGCAAAAGGCGGTTGAGGACCGTGCCTCAGATATTCATTTTGAACCCTTCGAGCGAGTATTAAAAATTCGTATGCGTATTGATGGGGTGTTATTTGAAGTAGAAGATTTGATTTCTGTGTCGTCCGCGGCCGTATTATCACGCATTAAATTAATGGCCAAAATGAATATCGCAGAAAGGCGTTTACCTCAAGATGGGCGCATTAAATTTCAGGTGCAGGGAAAAGAATTAGATCTTAGAGTTTCAACGATACCGACCTTGTTTGGTGAAAGTATTGTTATTCGGGTTTTGAGTCAATCGGCGGTCACACTGGAGTTTTCGGTGTTGGGTTTTGATGATAATCATGCTCAACGGTTCATTGAAACGTTAACAGAACCGAATGGAATTGTACTGATAACAGGGCCTACCGGGAGTGGTAAGTCAACCACACTCTATAGCGCATTAAAACGATTAAATAATGCGGCACGAAAAATAGTGACGGTAGAAGATCCGATTGAATATCAACTCCAAGGGATCAATCAAATTCAAGTGCAATCAAAAATTGGCTTGAGTTTTGCAAAAGCATTAAGAGCCATTCTTCGTCAGGACCCGGATGTCATTATGGTCGGTGAAATGCGTGATGTAGAAACAGCGCAGATAGCCGTGCAATCAGCATTAACCGGACACTTGGTGTTATCAACCTTACATACCAATAATGCCAGTGCAGCGGTGACACGATTAATCGATATGGGCTTAGAACGGTATTTACTCACGTCGACAATCAATGGCATTTTAGCGCAGCGATTAGTCCGAAAATTATGCCCCGAATGTAAAGAGCCTTACCAAGGGTCTATTGAAATGAACGGCTGTGTGGATGTAACTGATGGTTCAAAAGAGGCGGTGAGCACCTTATACCGTGCGCGCGGCTGTTCTGAATGTCATGGCGTCGGTTACCGAGGCCGCATGGCTATTTTTGAGTTTTTGAAAATGTCAGAATCAGTTGCCCATCTGCTGTTAGAACATGGCTCTGAACGTCAAATTCAAGAGCAAGCCATTAAAGAAGGCATGCAATCGATGTATCTCGATGGTATGGCAAAAGCACGGCTAGGTATAACCGCCGTGGAAGAAGTCTTGAGAGTCATCAGCGATAGTTAGCGATGCCATTTTATTCTTATAAACTCATTAATGGTCGAGGCGAAGTAGAAACAGGAACTCGGCATGCTAAAGGTGAAGCGGTTATCGTAGAGGCCTTACAGCGAAAGGGGTGTATTCCATTAGAGCTTAAGGTGGTTCGTGAACCTGGATGGCTGGCGTTAAAGGGTTCTGGTCAAAGCCCACGGTTGAATCTAAGGCAGTTATTATTATTGACCAGTGAACTCGCAGTGTTAGTCCAGTCAGGGTTACCGTTAGATCAGTCGTTGTTAATCGTAGCGCAATTAACCGAGCAAGATGAACAGTTAAATACCCAAGTGCTGCAATTAGTGGATGATATCAACACCGGGCTGCCATTATCAGAGGCGATGGAAAATCAACCCGAGTCATTTAATTCATTTTATTTAAGTATGGTAAAAGCGGGTGAGATGGGCGGTGATTTAGGCGGCTCTTTGAACAGTTTGACAGGCCATTTAAAGAAAACCCAAGCGATTAAGCAGACCGTCGTCTCAGCGATTATTTATCCGGTTATTTTGGTCATCATGTCGGTTATTTCTATGGCGGTGATGTTGGTTTTCGTGGTCCCCCAATTTAAACAAATGTTTGAAAATGCCGAACAGGCATTGCCACTCTTAACGCAAATAGTGTTAGCCGTAGCCGATGCAACACTACGTTACGGGTGGGTTATGGTGCCGCTTGTCATGGTGTTAGTTGGCGTTATCGGTATGCAGTTAAAAAACCCGAAAGGGCAGGCAAAATGGGAGCGGCGGTTACTGAAAATCCCATTATTAGGGGAGATTATTATTAATAAGGAAGTGGCTGCTTTTAGTCGAAGTCTTGAAGCCTTATTAGTCAACGGGGTCCACATCGACAAGGCGTTGAGGTTAGTGAGAGACACGGTTAGTCACAGTCTGACGGCTGACTTGGTAAAGCAAACCATCGGGCAGTTAAAAGAGGGCGGTAAATTATCTGAAACATTAATGGCCAGTGATTGGTTTCCGATTATGGCAGGGCAATTAATACGCGTAGGTGAGGAAACAGGCAATCTGGATGAAATGTTATCAAGGGTTGCTGAGTTGTATGAAAACGAAGTTCAAATAGCGATACAACGTCTGTTGTCAATTTTAGAACCGTTATTGATAGTGCTATTAGGGTTAGTAATTGGAACCATTATCGTGTCTATTTTATTGGCCATTTTGAGTGTGAATGATTTAGCTTTTTAGAGGAATGAGATGATGCAGAGTATTAAAAATTCAGCAATAAAAGGGTTTACCTTATTGGAACTGTTAGTGGTTTTAGCCATTATTGCCTTATTGATGGGGGTGGTTGGGCCTCAAGTGATGAAACATTTAGGAACCTCAAAAACCAAGGCCGTAAAAGTTCAAATAGAAGATTTGTCGTTGGCGTTAGATATGTACAAGTTAGATGTGGGTGTTTATCCATCAACAGAGCAAGGGTTAGACGTTTTGGTCGTAAAACCAGAAACAGTGAGAAATTGGATCGGTCCATATTTACGAAAATCTTTTATACCTAAAGATGCTTGGGCCAATGAATACCACTATCAGTACCCAGGCGAACATGGCCCTTTTGATTTATTTAGCTATGGGGCTGACAACACTGAGGGCGGAGAAAATGAAGATCAGGACATAAACAGTTGGGAATAAAATATTCAACGGATAGGTCCTCTGGTTTTACGATTATTGAATTAATCGTTGTATTGATTATTGTGTTATTAGGGATGACAGTAGTCGGTGCTAATCTTTCAAAAGTAAGTCCTGCGCTACAGTTAAAAACCGTCGGCGGTGAAGTCATTTCGGCATTGCGGTTGGCAAGAACTCAGGCCGTCAGTACTCAACAGGCTGTTTCGGTGCGCTTTAATCTGTACGAGAATACCTATCAAGTACAAGGGCAGCAGACTTTAAAACTACCTGAGGATTTAACGTTGAGTCTGGTTATTTTAAGAAAAAATTATGCAGGAAATGAAATCGCATCAATCATTTTTTATCAAGATGGATCATCCAGTGGAGCCCAGGTGTTGTTGGAATTAGCTAACCATAAAAAACAGATTGAAGTGAATTGGTTAACCGGAAAAATCACTAGGCTAGGGACATAACATGAAAGGGGTGGCCGTTAAAAGCGCTGGTTTTTCAATGATCGAAGTCTTGGTCGCTTTTTCGATGATGGCGATTACCACCATGGTCGTTATGAAAATATTCGCCACCGGATTGAGAAGCGCTGGGGTATCTGAAGATTATTTATTAGCCGCTCAATTGGCTAATGGCTTGTTAGAAAAGGTGACGGTTTCAGAGACCCAAGCCACACCGGTGACCAGTGGTATAAGTGCTGAAAAGTATCGCTGGCATATTTTAGAAAATGTTCTGGATCAAGGGTCAGTTAAGGACAGCGTGCACTTAAAGGAAGTGACGGTCCGTGTTGCTTGGGGGCGTACACCGTCAGAGCGCCAGATCCAATTAGTTAAGTTAATGTTAACAGAAGCTAATGAATAAAAGCGGGTCGAACCAAAGAGGCTTTACGCTGATAGAAGTGCTGATTGCAATGACCCTGTTTACTATCATGATGGTCTTGGCTTTTAACGCGTTTAGTTTAGGGAATAAAAGCTGGGCCAGTATGGGTTCGCGATCACAACGGATGCATCAGATCGATATGGTTTATCGTTTTATTAACCAGAATTTATCTACCGTGGGAGGGCTGTCGGTGGAGGATTTACCGCCAGACAGCGCGCAGTTTAACGGTACTGAAGACGGCTTTACGTTTATAGGCCAACTCAAGCACAATCCAGATCGAAAAGGCTGGCATGAATTTACCCTAGCATTTAATGCCAACGAAGGCGTGCTAACGGTTTCACTAAAACCCTTTTACCCGAGAATTAATGGCCATGATTTACCCAGTGAGACAGTGATTTTGGTCGACGATATAGCCGATTTCACCGTGCACTATGCCGCACGGGTAGAGAGTGAAACACAATCACTATGGCGTGATCAGTGGCAAACACAATCGCTCCCCAAAGCGGTGAAGTTACAACTGGCCTCAAAAGATGCTCGATACTGGCCAGAATGGGTTTTTGCTATAAAAATAGATGACTCAAGAGCTGATCGTTCAACCGGTAATACCAGAGCGGTTATGGATTTATGACCGGTTCATTTGCGCCTAAGGATAAAGGCTTTGCCTTGATTGCGGTGATATGGATTTTAGTGTTATTGATAATGCTGGCATTAAGTTTCACTAAAATTTTGCGTCAGGAAAGTGATTTAGGCAGAACGGTTTTAACAGGATTTCAACAACAAGCGTTTGCAGCGTCAGGGATCAGTGTGGCAAAAAAAATGTTAACGCGACCTGTCGCTGAACGTTGGATACCAGACGGGCGTATTTATAGCTTTAATTTTCAGGGCGCTGAGATTCGCGTTAGAGTTTTTTCAGAGCGAGGCAAAATAAATCTGAATACTGTCGACGAGGGCTTATTAGACCGGGTTTTAATGCCTGCAATACCCAGTACAGATGAGCGCCAAACATTGGTTCAGGCGATTCTAGATTGGCGTGATTCGGACGATTACCGGCGTTTAAGAGGCGCTGAATATAAGCAATACGAACAATCGGGGTTATTTTATAGACCCAACAATAGTTTGTTTTCCTCCGTACAACAATTGCAATGGGTTTTAGGCATGAGCGATGTTGTTTATGACTATTTAAGACCGTTATTCACCGTGTGGTCAAAAGGTAACAAGGTCGATAGGACACTGGCCTCTGTTGACGTACTCAATGGTTTAGAGGGTCTTGAAAGTCATACCGTTATTGACCTTTATCAACAGCGCATGCTAACGGTGGAAGAGGAGGGTAGTACAGGGCAAATAAGGCGGGGCAGCGATAGCAATACTGAAGAGCAGTACTATACTCTGATCGCACAAGCAAAGGTCGGGGATCAACTGAGTAAAGGAATTGAAGCATTGGTAAAGACAAATAAGGCAGGGTCCAATATACCCGCAGTGAGTACTGTAATGTGGCAAGAGACCGATCCCTCACAATCTTTATTTGCGGCCGCGTTAGAGCCCCTCGTGGTTGGGTATTCGTTATGAATTTACAGCAAGAAATTGAGCTTAAAGGTGTTAAACAATTTTTTCAGTGGTGGTTATCAGAATTGGAATTTTTAATTCCCGCTGTTATCAAGAAAGTTTTTTTCAGGCCTCAGGTACAACTTAATTTTGAACTGAAAGATCAACAGTTAACAGTCACTCAATTAGCGCAACAATCCACGGCAGCGGTGGTTAAACAGTTTCCGTTAACCGATGCAGGGCAACAAGGTTTTGAACGCTGGATTTCAAAATTAAGAGCCGATAACGTAGTGCACTGTGTATTTAAATTAAATCCCGGCCAGGCGGTTGAAAAGACCGTGATGTTACCGGCAGCAGCGAAAGATAATTTCAAACAACTGATCGGATATGAGCTCGCTCGGCTTACCCCTTTTAACCCGCAACAAGTTTATTATGACGCCAAAATACTAACGTTACCTGATGACCCGCAAGTAAAGGTCTATTTAGTTGTAGTGCCAAGAACGGTGGTCGATCAAGCCATGGCGTATTTAAAGGCATGGCAAATTCCAGTTAAACAGGTGTATTACACCGACGCCTCAGAAGTGACCGAAGCGATTGCTTTGCAATGTAATTTATTACCCGAAAGGCGGAAAGTACCTAGGGTACGCAATTGGCGGACTTATTCGCGTTTAGGTTTATCGGCACTGGTGGTGTTATTACTCGCAACGATTCTTTTTTTTCCGATGTTATCTCAGCAGTATTTTTTAAAAAAGGTAAAAGAAGACGTTAATGCTGACCAAAAATCTATCAGGAAGCTGAATTATGAGCAATCTTCACTGAAGACCCAGATCGCCGATGCCAACCGTTTGATAGCTAAGAAAAAGGCGATGCCGGATGTGTTAGCGGTTCTTACTGAGTTAACCGTGCGTTTAGATAACCAAACGTATTTAGTCGGTTTTGTTTATAAAGAATCAGTGCTGAGTATTGAAGGTTATTCTGCGGCGGCATCCAGCCTGATTGCAACGCTAGAGGCATCAACTATGTTAAAAGATGTTCATTTTTCATCCTCGGTTAAGCAAAATAACAGGACCGGGTTAGAACGATTTAAAATTAAAATGACAGTGCTCTCAACCTAGGTTAAGTTTATGGAAATCTCTGAGCGTGTTAAAGCCACTGGGTTAGTGATTCTTTGTTTGTTAGGGTTGTTGGGGTTTGTAATCGTACCGGTGTTGATAACCACGGATGATTTATATCAAGAGCGGCAAGATTTAGAGCAACGGCGGGTTAAAATTAAAGCCAGTGTTAATAAAAAGGATGCCGCATTACAACAAATAAAGATAAAGAAAAAAGAATTGTCAGAAAGCACCCTTTTTTATCCGTCTGTGACGCCGGCATTAGCATCGGCACAACTCCAAAAATCGTTGACTACATTAATAACCGAAGTGGGGGGAGAGTTATCGAGCACACAAGTCTTAGCTGTTGCCCAAGACGGTCCTTTTAATAAAATCAGCCTGAGTGTAAAACTCGCTATGGATATTGTTTCATTGCGCAAACTGTTGTATGAAATTGATACCACAACGCCGTTACTATTTTTAACCGATTTAACGATCAAGCAGCGCCATAAGCGGTCTTCAAAAACACGCAAACAAACCCGATTAGAAGTCAGTTTAACGGTTGCCGGTTTTATGGGGCGATGAATTGATTATTTTGTCACGGTTAATCGGTGCATTAATAGTGTTTGTCGTTATCGAATCGGTTCTGTTGTTAGGGGGTGATTATTGGCAGCAGCTTCAACCGCCGGTAACCGATCATTCGGGCCCAGAATCTTGGGTATTAAATAAAATAGAACAACCGGTGCTAACAGCAAGTGACGAGATGATTGAGCGGCCGTTATTTCAAAAAGATAGAAAAAAGAGTGTGGTAGATATTTTAACGGTTGCAGAGGGTCCTGTGGGCGGGTCTTTTCCATGGAATTTGAAGGGTATTTATCATGATGGCACGGTTGTCAAAGCCATGTTGGTAACAAGTAGTGCTAAGCGTGAGGTGGTTAAGAAAGTAGTGGGTGATAAATTAGGCCATTGGACGATAGAGAAAATCACAGCGCAAAAGCTTTATTTAAAGAAAGGCAAGGTTGTAAAAACGCTTGATCTGTTCGATCTTAAAAAAATCACACCGAAAAAAAGAGCTGATCGTCCGCAACAAAAAAGAACCCAGCGTCCACAACGTTAAGCCTCGATTTAGGCCGGGTGAATCGATAGTCAACTACGTTCTTCTTAGTTGTTTTGTGGGTTTAATTTTTTGCCAATTACGCTAGCAATAACTGTTTTATAAACTAGGTTAAGTAACCATAAATCGTAGCGTTTTTTTAGATTTTTAGTTCCGTATGTTAACGATCTAACAACCCATACAAAAGCTGTTTTTTGTTGGCGCGAATACGGTTATACCGACCGGCATAATTTAAAGTGATGACTGATGGACCAATGAATATGGAAAACTTTTTGCTAAAAAGATTATCTGTTTTAGCCGTGTTATTAAGTTTGACCGGTTGTGAGATGCTGGGTCCAAAGCCAATGCAAATGCTCAGTTTTATACCGGGCAATCAGGAGCTAAAAGAAAACCCAAGTGCTTTGGCGGATACAAAATTAATCACGCCTGAACCCCCGGCAATAAAGAAAAAACCGTATCAATATTTTTTAACCCAAAGCACCCATAAACAGCCTGAATTAATGAGCGATGGCGTTAAAAATAAAGCGTCAGGGCAATTTCGATTAAATTTTGAACAAGCGGATTTAAAAGAATTTGTCCAGGTTGTTTTAGAAGAGATGTTAGCGGTAAATTTTACGCTCAGCCCTCAGGTGAAAGGGACGGTTAATTTACAAACCACGCAGTTGATTAATAAAGAAGATTTATTATCGGTGCTGGAAATGGTGTTAGCCATGAATAAGGCGGTGTTAATTAAAGAAAACGGTTTGTATCAGGTATTACCGAGCAGTGAGTCAGTCGGGCGAACAGCGGTTTTGGGCCAAGAGTCGTTGTCAGGGACCCACCACATGAAAATTATTCCGATTCAATACACCGAGGCAGCGCAGATTGTCGAGGTTATCAAGCCGTTGTTTGCCGGCGCTAAGGATTTGTATGTTGATCAGGCTAAAAATCTAGTACTGATCGCAGGGCCTTCTTTTCAAATAGCTAGAGCGTTGGAGATGGTGCGTTTATTTGATGTGCACCTAATGCAGGGGAAATCTTTTGCATTGTTCCCTTTGGTCTATGTTGACCCTGAAAAAATGATCGAGGAATTGCATCAGGTGTTTGGTTTGAAAGCGGGAGAAGGCGATCAAGGCGCATTACAGTTTTTAAGTATTGAGCGCTTAAATGCTGTCTTGGCGATTACCCGGCAGCCGCAATACCTAAAAAATACCGAAGACTGGATTTTAAGACTAGACCAAAGTAGTAGTACCACCTCAGGCGGGGTTAATGTCTATCGTGTACAACACATCGATGCGGTTAAACTGGCTGAAACATTAACGAATATTTTTACCGGCCAATCGTCTTTAAATAACGGCGGCATAAACGCTAATTTAGTACGGGTTACCAATCGTAAACAACCAGAGAAATCGGTTACTAAGAGATCAAAACCGGTGAGTCAAATAGCCTCGCAACAAGGGGCGATCAATATTATTGCCGATGAGTCGACCAACAGTTTGATCGTGACGGCCAGTACCCAAGATTATCAGGTGGTTAAAAAGGTATTAAAACAATTAGATGTCATGCCTTTGCAAGTCATGATCGATGCAACGATCGTCTCGGTGAGTTTAACCGACGATCTGAAATACGGTGTGCGGTGGTATTTTAGTCATTTAAATGATCAGAACGTCACGGCTTTAAATGGTTCTGGCGACAGTTTGTTACAAAGTGCCTCGGCCTTAGCGGTTGGGGCGGCGACCGGTGGTTTTGGCTATGCCTTTGCCAGCGGTAATATTAAAGCGGTGTTGAATGCCGCAGCCACAGACAATAAAATTAATGTCATCTCGACCCCCTCACTGATGGTGTTAAATAATCAGGAGGCGTTAATACAGGTCGGGGATCAAGTGCCGATCCGTACCTCGGAGTCGACTAACACCAGTGGCGGTTCTGACCCGATTCAAACCAGTGCTATTCAAATGCGCGAAACCGGCGTGGTGTTGAATGTTAAACCCCGTGTTAATGCCAATGGCTTGGTGACCTTGGAAATCAAGCAAAGCGTAGACAGGGCAATACCCACGGTGCAAAGTAATATCGATTCACCGACGATCCAACAACGTAAGATCGAAAGCACTGTGGTGGTTCAAAGCGGTGAAACGATCATTTTAGGCGGTTTAATGGCCGAAAATGATGTGATCGATTTTTCAGGAATTCCGGTATTACACAAGATACCGGTGCTGGGGGCTTTATTTGGCAGTACCACTAAAACCAAAGAGAAAACCGAGTTAATTGTGTTAATAACCCCGCGTGTGGTTGAAAACCGCTGGGATTCAAGAGCGATTACCCGAGAATTTAAGCACAAATTACGGTTTGTTTTCCCAGACGTAAGCAGTGAGTCGGCTCAATCCCCGGCGTTGATTAACAGTCCTTCATAGTGGGTTAGGTTCAGATGGCGACTATTATTTTACTCACCGAAGATGGGTTAAGGGTCGGTGGTTGGACCGATACCTTAAAGCAACACCACCGCGTTCAACTTGCGGCGACGGTTCGAGAAGTTGAGGCCTTTAAACAGCATGTAAAGGTAGATCTGATTGTTTTTGACTCGTTGTTGTTACCAATAGTGACAGAAGAGATGAGCGCGTTAATGAGCGACGGTGAAAAATTGCTGATGCTGGGTGAAAACTGTTCAGAGCAATTACAAGTCTTAGTGATGATGCAGGAAATATCGGGTTATTCAGAAATTAATATTGCCCCGGTATTGATCGACAAAACGATTAACGCGGTGTTAAACAACGAGATCTGGGTACCGCGTCGGTTGATCCCGAAAGTCATCCATTTATTAATAAAGAAAAATAACAATCAACCGTTAACGAAAAACCCCCTGTATCGTTCTTTATCGTGTTTAACCGCAAGAGAATTAGAAGTGGTGGATTTAGTGTATCAGGGCTACAGTACGGCCAAAATGGCGGCACGGTTAACCATTACCGAGCGAACCGTGAAGTCGCATTTAGGCACGGTGTTTAGTAAGCTGAAAGTCAGTGGTCGGGTGAAGTTAATCTTGCTGTTAAATGAGGTTAAAACCACAGCTGAGCGTTAGCGAACCGGGTATCTCTTGCAAAATGCAATGGCGGTTAACCCCCCTTGAATCGTCCTTTTTTTACCGGCAGTGAATTTTTTTGTGCGGTAAGTTATGATCTAAGTTATTGACTTTAAATCTGTTTTATTTATTTGCTAGTCCCCACAGGGTTAAAATCCCGCCTCTAATCATTTAGTACAATAGGCAAATTTTTTTCCCTCTTTAGACTCTGTCTTAACTATTCCATTGAGAATAGGAGTTAACCTCAGCACTTAAGGGTTAGGCCGCACCGGCTTAACCCAGGCGTTAAGAAGAAGGTGTAAGGGATTTTTTAAAAGAAAAATTCTTGAGCGAGGTCGACGATGAAAAAAATAGTAATGTTAATGGTAGTCAGTGCACTAGGGTTTTCCGGTGCGTTATTAGCCGATGACGTTTGTGACGATGTGATGGCGGCGATTGATGGTTACGATAGTTTAACGACGGCATTGGGAGATGCTAGGGATGAAGGTAATGGCGGTTTTAATTTAGACATGTGGGCGACGGTGGTCGCGACTGACGGTACCGTTTGTGCGGTGACTAAAACGGGCGCGGGGCTGAATGACCAATGGCTGGGCAGTCGGGTGATCTCGGCGCAAAAGGCCAATACCGCTAATGCGTTTAGTTTGCCGGGGTTAGCGTTATCAACGGCGAATTTATGGGCGCCCACACAGCCGGGCGGCTCGTTGTTTGGTCTACAATTCAGTAACCCGGTGGATACGGAAGTCGCCTATGACGGCGATGCTGATGATTTCGGTACAGTTGATGACCCTATGGTCGATTCCCGTATCGGTGGGGTTAATGTTTTCGGCGGCGGTTTGGCGCTTTATAGTGAAGAAGGTGGGTTGATCGGTGCGATTGGTGTCAGTGGGGACTCTTCGTGTGCCGACCATAACATTGCCTGGCGAGTACGTCATGCGCTGGAGTTAGATTATGTACCAGACGGAGTTGGCAGCCCTGGAGATAACATCATTTTTGATCTAAAAGCAGGGAAGGGTTCCAGTGAAAACTTTAGCCCAAGTGGTTTTGGGCATCCGGTGTGTACAGGAGCAGCCAATATAACTATAAATGCTGGCATGGTTGCTGAAAATCCTATTAGCAGCCCTATCTCTGAGTAAAGCTAGAAAAATAAATTCACGTTAAAGGAGTCGATTTGGGCCCGCATCAAGCGGGCCTTTTTTTGGCCCTGAAAAAGTCGTCTTGTTAACGCCCGTTTTTGCACTACAGTCATAGTCAATATGGCTAGATGCCGTATCTTTTTATCAATTATCTGGCTGTTAAAATAAATGACCGAAGCTTTGGTGTTACCTGAACATTTAGATTTGCCAACCGGTGAAGATTCACTGTTAGCAGCCTTGTTGTTTTTTGCAAAACACCACGGTCAGTCGGTGTCTGCCGAATCGTTAGTGGCAGGCCTGCCGTTGGTGAACAACCAATTAACCCCGGAGTTATTTATTCGTGCCGCCGCCCGTGTCGGCTTAACCGCAAAATTAACCCAGCGGCCTTTAATGGCCGTGTCGGGGTTGGTCTTGCCTGCTGTTATTCAGCTAAAAGATAATCGTTCGGCCGTTTTATTAGCGATCGATCCTGCGCAGCAAAAGGCAACGTTACATATCCCTGAAGCCGAAGGCGATATTGAAATAGATTTAGATGAATTAGCCTTAAACTATACCGGAAAACTGTTTTTGCTCACCCAATCGCACCGGTTTGATGAAAGAACCCCTGAATTATTAACCGTTCGTTCCCGCAGTTGGTTTTGGGGCACCTTGTTACGATCGTGGCGTATTTATCGCGATGTATTATTAGCCTCGTTGTTGATTAATCTCTTTGCCGTGGTCAGCCCTTTATACGTGATGAACGTCTACGACCGGGTGGTACCTAATCAGGCCGTTGAAACCTTGATGGTGTTAACCTCAGGGGTGTTAATTGTTTATCTGTTTGATTTTATTCTTCGAACGTTGCGCGGGTATTGCATTGATATTGCCGGTAAGAAATCCGATGTGTTGTTGTCAGCTGCGATTTTTGAACAAGTCTTAGGGATGAAGTTATCGAACCGGCCAGCCTCGGTCGGGGCCTTTGCCAACAATTTAAAAAACTTTGAAAGCGTTCGCGACTTTATTACCTCCGCAACCATTACCAGTGTGGTCGATTTACCCTTTGTGCTGGTGTTTTTAGCGGTTATTTACTGGGTCGGTGGTTGGTTGGTGGTGGTGCCTTTAGTGGGCGTTATTATCATTGCTTTGTATAGCTTTTTTATCCAAGAACCCTTGCGAGAATCGGTCGATAAAACCATGCGCGAGACAGCGCAGAAAAATGCCACCTTAATAGAAAGTCTAACGGCGTTAGAAACGATTAAAACACTTAATGCACAAGGGCCGCTTCAAAGCCGTTGGGAGCGGGCAACCGGTTATATTGCGGACTGGGGGATTAAATCACGACTGCTTTCAGCTTCAAGCACGACCGTGGCGACCACGGTGCAACAAATGGTTTCAACCGGCATGATTGTCTTCGGGGTTTATAGCATTATTGAAGGTGAATTAAGTATGGGGGGGTTAATCGCGGTGGTGTTGTTATCGGCGCGGGTCTTAGCCCCCATGGGCCAGGTGGCTGGGTTAGCGACCCGCTATTATTACGCCAAAGCGGCGTTGATAGGGTTGAATGAAATCATGGCTAAACCCCGGGAAAATCAGGAGCGGGAAACATTTATTCACCAAGGCGCACTCTCAGGGCAAATCGCGTTTGAGAAAGTGACGTTTAGTTATCCTAACGAGCAACAGCAGTCGCTTAAAAATATTAGCATCACCATTAAGGCGGGCGAGCGGGTCGGTATTATTGGCCGCGTGGGTTCGGGGAAAACCACCTTGCAGCGTTTGGTGTTAAATTTATACGAGGTGGACGATGGTGTGATTCGTATGGATGGGATTGATATTCGTCATAGGGACCCCTCGCAATTGCGCAATAACATCGGCTATGTCGGGCAAGATCCGGTGTTATTTTTTGGGAGCTTAAAAGACAATATTACCTATGCAAACCCCTATGCCAGTGATGACGATGTTTTAAAGGCCGCGCAATTATCGGGGGCGGCAGAAATAGCCGCCAACCATTCAGAAGGGTTTGATATGCCGGTTGGGGAGCGCGGCGAACGGCTCTCCGGAGGACAGCGCCAATGCGTCGCGTTAGCGCGGGCGATCTTGTCTAATCCAACCATTGTCTTGTTAGATGAACCCAGTAGTTCTTTAGACAAGCGCAGTGAAGATCAGCTGATTAATAATTTGAAACCTTTTTTAGCAGGCAAAACAGTTATTTTAAATACCCACAGAAATCCGTTATTAGCTTGGGTGGACCGGATCATTATTTTAGAGCAAGGCCAAGTGGTTGCCGACGGTCCTAGAGATGTGGTGTTAACGTCACTGCAAATGCAACAGGGCGCTTAATATGCATGCTAAATTAACTGAAATTAAACAAGCTATAACCGAGCGTTTAGCCCGGCTGAGCCGTCGTGGCCGTGAGCAGTGGATGACACAAATGCTCGGCGAGGAGCGGCCCTTGTCAGAACAAGATTATGCATTAATTAATGCGCAAGATTATGGCTTTATGTCTGACCGTAGCGAAGCGATATTACTGCGCAGTCCACAGGGGGCACGTCAGTTGATCGTAATCGTTTTAGTGTTTGTCGTGGTCTTTATTATGTGGGCTAATTGGGCTGAAATTGATGAGGTGACAGTAGGGCAGGGCAAGGCCGTTCCCGCGCAACAATTACAAGTACTGCAAAATATGGAAGGCGGTATTATCTCAGAAGTGTTAGTTAAAGCTGGCGACACGGTTGAAAAAGGGCAGGTGTTACTCAGGATCGATGACACCCAATTTGCCGCGAGTTTAGAAGAAATTAATAAAAAGCTACAGGTGTTAACGGTTAGGAAATATCGTTTATTGGCCGAGATCGAGGAAAAGGCATTAGACTTTCCAGAAGACTTAGAGCAAGATTTTCCGGAAGTGGTCAAGCAAGAGCGGAATTTATATCTCGCCAGACATCAGGAGCTAGAGGCCACCTTGTCGGCTTTTGAAAGCCAGGTTAAGCAGATTAAACAACGCGCGGTAGAAATTAACTCGCGTAAAGATTTTTTAAAAAAGAGCGTAGCACTTTCGCAACAAGAGTTGGCGATGACCGCTCCCTTAGTCGCTAAAGGCGCTATTTCTGAAGTGGAGGTGATCCGGTTAGAAAAAAGCGTTAACGATATTTTAGGTGAACTAGCCAGCGTTAAACTGGAGATGCCGCGATTATCGATGGAAGTTGAAGAATTAGAAGGCAGACGTGACGAACGAAAATTACAATTTCGCAATGAATCCCGAGAACAACTCAATGCCTTGTTAGCCGATTACACCACGATTTCAGAAACCACCGTAGCGGCTAAAGATCGGGTAAAACGCACCGCTGTTCGCTCGCCGGTCAGAGGGGTGGTGCAACGGGTTTTAGCCAATACCATCACCTCGGTCGTGCGCCCGGGTATGGATCTTATTGAAATCGTACCGCTAGATGAGTCGTTAGTGGTCGAGGCTAAAATTAAACCGACTGATATTGCTTTTATTCGGCCGGATCAGGATGTTGTTGTTAAATTTACCGCCTATGATTTTACTATTTATGGCGGCTTAAAGGCTAAATTAGAGCATATCAGTCCGGATGCGGTGATCGAAGAAGACGAGAGTTTTTATTTAGTAAAGGTCAGAACGGATAAAAATCATTTAGGCACCGAGCAAGCACCGTTAGCGATTATTCCCGGGATGGTGGCAACGGTAGATATTATTACCGGCAAAAAAACCATTATGGACTATTTATTAAAACCGGTGTTAAGGGCAAAACAGCAAGCATTAAGAGAGCGGTAGCGGCTCTTAGCGTAAACACTCAAAACGTTCAAAGGTATTAAAAAAGCACCTTCTGAGTGCTAATAGGGTATGGGCGTGATTTTTACATAGTGCACGAAAATTCTTGCCTTTGGATAATTTAAAGGTGTAGTCTAACTGATTGTCTTTATTGAAATAAGTTGGTAGCTAAAGCCTTGGAGGCGTTATATATTTACCACAATGGAGAAAAACTAACTTTACGGCTGTAAATTTAAATTAACCTTTAATTTGTGAGGAAAGTAACGATGACTGAATTTCCAATAGATCTTGATGCCTATCAACCTATAGCGCTGGATGTTAATAATCCGGTATTGTCTGACGAGCAACGAACGGCCCTAAAAGCGAATATACAACTTTGCCGTGATGCTTTAGTGTTTTTTACCGCCACAGGGGCAGCTCGAGGCGTTGGCGGCCATTCAGGAGGGCCGTTTGATACCGTACCGGAAGTGATGATTATGGATGCACTGTTTCGTGGTGCGAGCGACCAGTACGTACCCATTTTCTTTGATGAAGCAGGGCACCGGGTAGGTACCCAGTATTTAATGGCGGCACTGCACGGTGAACTCCCCGTCAAGAACTTAATGCAGTACCGCGGCGCCCATTCACATTTACCCGGGCATCCGGAGCTAGGCTTTACCCCGGGGGTTAAATTCAGTTCGGGTCGGTTAGGGCATATGTGGCCTTATGTTAATGGGGTGGCTATGGCGAACCCGCGTAAAGTACTTTTTTGTTTAGGTTCAGACGGCTCGCAACAAGAAGGTAACGATGCAGAAGCGGCGCGTTTGGCTGTAGCGCAAAATTTAAATGTAAAATTAATCATTGATGACAACGATGTCACGATAGCCGGCCACCCTTCTGACTATTTAGCAGGGTGTACTGTCGCGAAAACATTAAGAGGCCATGGGGTAACCGTTTTAGAAGGCGACGGTGAAGATATTGACGATTTATATCAACGGATTTGTACCGCGGTGACCACCGATGGTCCGGTTGCTGTGGTTAATAAACGGCCCATGTGTCCGGGTATTGAAGGCCTTGAGGGCTCAACCCATGGTCACGATGTCATTTCGGTTAAATTGGCGGTAGATTATTTAGAAGCCAATAATCAGCAAGCTTCAGCGGATTTGTTAAAAACTATAGAAGCGCCTAAACAGGAGAAAGACTTTTTAGGCTCGGGCGATATTTGGGATGCGAACCGGGGCGTTTTTGGCGATGCAGTGGTCGATATTTTAGACCGTATGACAGAGTCTGAAAGAATAGATTCGGTGCGGGTGATTGACAGCGATCTTGAAGGCTCGTGTGGGTTAATTAAAATTCACAAAGCATTTCCTGAGGTTTTTATTTCTTCAGGGATTATGGAGCGGGGTAATTTTTCTGCAGCGGCAGGCTTTGGTATGGAAGCCGGGAAACAAGGCATTTTTGGTACCTTTAGTGCCTTTTTGGAAATGTGTATTTCGGAAATTACCATGGCGCGGCTGAATCGTTCCAATGTGTTGAGCCATTATTCTCATTCAGGCATTGATGATATGGCCGATAACACCTGTCATTTTGGCTTAAACAATATGTTTGCCGATAATGGCTTGAGTGATGCCTATGATACCGGCTTATATTTTCCAGCCGACCCGAACCAGATGCGTGCTTGTGTTGAAACGATTTTCTTTCAACCCGGCGTTCGTTTTGTTTTTTCAACCCGTTCAAAGGTACCTAATATTTTAGATACCGAAGGCAATGACTATTTTGGCTCAGGCTATCGTTTTATTGTCGGGCAAGACGAAGTCATTCGAGAAGGCACCCAAGGTTATATCGTCAGTTTTGGCGAGGCCTTATACCGTTCTTTAGATGCGGTAGAGCGTTTAAAAGCCGAAGGCATTGATGTTGGGTTAATTAATAAACCGACGTTGAATATGATCGATGAGGAAATGATGGCTAAAATTGGCGCCTCGCCCATGGTGTTAGTGGTTGAATCATTTAACCGTAAAACCGGCTTAGGGAGTCGTTTCGGGTCGTGGTTGTTAGAACGAGGCCATGCACCGGCTTATGCGCACTTAGGAACGCATCAGGAAGGCTGTGGCGGGCTGTGGGAGCAGTTCCCGCATCAGGGTATTGATCCACAAGGGATTATCGCTAAGGTAAAAGAACTGCTTTAAAGCGCTTTTCGTTTAACGTTAAAAAGGGCACGGACCGTGCCCTTTTTTTATGCCTTGGACTTTTTTTTATACCAGAGAATAAGTGGCAAGAAAGTACTGGGTTAATACCGAAAGTTATTGAGGGTGAGTCTTTATCGGGTGTCGGCTAAGTACTGTCATCCTGAATAATTCCGGTTAACGGCGACAACTGATCTCTAATGCCTCGCCGGGTCATCATTTTGGCCAGCACCGGTTTAGGAAAATCAGTAATGGCAATAATGTTCTTTTTAAGTAGAACTTCAATTAAATCATCAATCACCCGAATAAATTCTAAATCCGATTGCAATAATTCTAAATAATTAGGTGTAGTGCTCTCAAGGCTTTTTAAAAACGCAATGACTTCATCAGAATTAATATTCATTTCTTCGTCATGGTTGTCGCCAGATTCACTGTAGAGAGCAATGATTTTTTGCTGGCTGTTTCTGCTTACAAAGACCATCTGTTTTTCCTAAACTGAGCAATATATAAACTATAGTTTAATTTTTATAAAGTCCTAATAAAGAGGCTATTTTTTAACGGTCATAATTTTTAAATTGAGTCTTGTTTTAACTCCTAAAATAAAAATAATGGCACGTTGCAACGCATAATGGTTGTTAACATAACAGTGTCCTTATAAAGAGTGTTGAGAGATTAGGCGAAGGATATTATGGCGTAAAAATTGCACAAATTACCTTTCAGGAATAAACAGCAAAACGTTGTTTAAGGGGTGAAGGGTGGCAATGTGAAGAGACTAAAAACAATTTTTATCGGGGTTGTGGTGGGGTGCTTTCCGGTTGTTTCAATGGGGGAAACATTACACGATGTTGCCACCGAGGTGTTAAACAGCCATCCGGATATTAGGCGCGAACAGGCAAATATGTTCTCTGTCGAGCAAGCAAGACAAGGCGCTATCGGCGACTACCTGCCAACGCTAGATTTAACCGGTGCGATTGGCCATGAAACCAGTTATGAGAAAAACCCCAATGGCAGCGATGTTAATTTAACCCGTTCAGAATTGTCTTTAGTGTTTAACCAAAACTTATTTAAAGGCTTTGGTTCAGATGCAGAATATGATCGCCAATCTGCACGCCATAAAGCAGCTTCTTTTAGCCTAAATGGAACCGCACAAAATATTCTCTTGCGCATGACAGCAGTTTATTTAGATGTCTTACGCTATCAAAAAATTCTAGAACTATCTGAAGAATTTGTAGCAGCGCATAAAAAAATATTCACCCAGGTGCAAGCGCGGTTTAATTCCGGTGTAGGGAGCGATGCAGATAACGAGCAGGTACGGGTACGTTTAACCAATGCGCAATCCAACGAAATAGCCGCCAACAATAATTACCAAGATGCCTTGAGTCGTTATAAAGCCGTTGTGGGAGCGATGCCAAATCAATTACTGCTTCCCTCACAGGTTGAAGGCTTACCAGACACGTTAATAGAGGCAATAGACAGAGGCTTTGAAAATCACCCGATTTTAAAATCAGCGAATGCAGATATTGAAGAAGGGCAAGCACAATACGAAGCAGCAAAAGCGCCTTATTACCCACAGCTTGATTTTGAAGTTGCAGGCAGTTGGGACGAAAACCAAGCCGGTTTTGACGGTAAAGACCATGATGTAACGATGTTGCTAAAACTAAAATATAACTTGTTCAATGGCACTAAAGATTTATACAAAAAAGAAGAAACTGCACAATTAGTGAATGTCGCTAAAAAGATTCGGGATCAAACCAAAAGAGAAGTTGAAGAAGGGTTGCGATTAGCCTGGCGAGCTTACGAGGCATTAGATCGGCAAATTCCTTATTTAACCGAGCGTTTTATTGCCAGCCAGGCAACGTATGACGGTTATGCCGAGCAATTTAAAATTGGCCGAAGAACCTTATTAGATATGCTCGACACCAAAAGTGAGGTCTATCAAGCAGAAGTCGATAAAGTCAATGCCGAGTACGATTACCACTACGCCCAATACCGCATTCTTAATGCTATAGGGTCGTTAGACGCCTACATTAAAAAATTAGCTGAAAGATCGAAGGTAACCGCTGACCATCAAGTAGTCGCGAAGGAGAGTTAAAATGGCCGAACCCACCCTAATAAAAACAGACCCAGACAGTGTTAGCGAGAACACAGAGCCGCAAACTCAAGAGGCACCAAGTGTTAAGGGCGAACAAACCCAACAAAACCACAGGGAGATAGAAAATACTGAAGGCGTAAATGCCGTAGAGCCAGAGCCGCTTAAAACAGATTCATTCCTAAATGCCTTAATCGAAAATAACCAAAACAAAGCGCCGGCCCAAGATAACAATCAGGCCGAAGACGATGTAGAAGCCCTACAACAATTAATCGCAGAAGGAGCAGACCCAACCCAATTGTTAGAGGAAACGGCAGCAGGGGAAGGCGAACCCACTGATGGCGGAGGGATTTATATTCCAACCATTGAAAGAACCGCAGAAGAAGTCTTAGCCGATACGGGGTTTGATACCCTTTCGACACAGAGTAAAATTAAAACAAAAGCTGAAAGTGTGGATGTTTTAATCACCGACACGGCACCAACAGCGAACGCGGACGAAGGCGTTCCAACGGTCACGATTCCAAATGACGAAGCGGGTGCGGGTGGTTCGGATGTGAGCGTGGTTGAGAACGCAACGCTGACTGGTCAGACATTTACGATTAGTGCGCCTGATGGCTTGGCGACAGTTGCGTTTGATACAACTAGTTTTACGGCGGCGCAATTGGCTGCAGCTAGTACTTCAGCACCGCTGAGTGTCACTGGCAGCAATGGGGAATTAAGTATTACCGATTATAACAGTAGTACCGGTGTGGTGACCTACAGTTATGATCCGACAGGGACGAGCACTAACCACAGTAGTGGTAACGTAGTTGATGAATTTGCAGTAACGGTGACGGATATTAATAACGACACCAACACGGCTGCAAGTTTAGACATATTAATTACTGATACAAGTCCGGCAGCGAACGCGGATATACGCACGGTGGGTGAAGACGACACTAACATCACCGGTAATGTGGTGACCGGCACGAATGCCACGGCGGATACGTTAGGTGCGGACAGTGCCGACATCACCGGTGTGCACGCGGGCACGACGGCGAGTGAGATTACCACCGGTGTGAACACGGCGGTCATTGGTACGTACGGCGACTTAACGATTAATGCGGATGGGTCTTACACCTATGTGACGAACGCGGCGGCACAAGCTTTAAATACTGGCGATACGAAAACGGATACGTTTAGTTATACACTAAAAGACAGTGACGGCGACTTTAGTACGACGACGTTCACGTTCACGATTACCGGTGCGGACGAAGTTATCAGTGTATTAGGTGCTTCTGAAGGTGATGCTTCAAACAGTTGGGTGAATGCTGGCAATACAAATTCATTAAATGCGCAAATTGATTATACGGATAAGGGTTATGGGGTCAGTAATAAGAATGGTAATCATGGCAATCAAACTAGTGCTATAGAAGGTAATGAATCCATTCTTTTTGATTTAGGTGCTGAGGTTTCAAATGCTAATTTTAAAATAACTTTATTAGATTCAAGTCAGACATTAACGGGGCAGTGGATTGCTTATAGTCAGAGTCGTCAAATAGTCGCTCAGGGTGATGTGACTGGTTCAGGTGATGTGAATATAAACAATTTATCTTCAAACTTTCGGTACATTGAATTTGATGCACATAAAAATGGAAATGGAAATGGAAATGGAAATGGAAATGGAAATGGAAATGGAAATGCTTTTTATGTAAAACCGATATTATCAGGTGATAATGCAAATAATTCCATAGTAGGTGATAATCAAAATAATTTTATTTTAGGGGGAAAAGGAGATGACTCCCTAACCGGAGGTCAAGGAGATGATGTTTTTATTTGGCAGGAAAGTGAAACAGGCATTGATACCATTACTGATTGGGCTGACGGCACTAATATATTAGATTTGTCTGAGTTGTTGCAAGGGGAAGGACCCAGTGCAACGGCTGCTACCTTAGATGCCTTTTTAGACTTTACTTATGACACTAACACGACTAAGACAACGCTGACGATTGATGTGGATGGTTCGGGTGGTGCCGACCAGCAAAAAATAGTTTTTGAGGGTGTTGATTTAACTCAGTCTGGGGCTCTAGTTAATGACCAAGCTATTATTACTAATTTACTGACTAATAATCAGTTGATAACGGACTAGGTTAGGGTTCTTTGGCTTCATCATTTAAACAGGAATTGATATTGAACTTAAGGTCGTCCTTGTTAAAGGTAAAACAGTTATGGCGTTATTAAGATCTTTTACAATCATCGGTCGATTTTTTCGTGGGATGATTGTTTTTGTCTTGTTGGTGAGTACAGGCTGTGCTGTTGACCGGCAAGAGCAACACTTTTTTGCCGAAGAACGAGTGCCTTTGGTTGAGGTGACGCCAGAACAGGACTCTTTAAAACGCCCCGTTAAGCACCCTGAGCAACCCCCTCCCTATGGCCTTTGGATTGGTACTGAAGGGCAACTCCATACCGGTGATTTTATCGACCAAGATGGCGACTTGGTTGACGACCGTTGGCAACCCGGTCCGGGCCAAGCCGAACCGCATTAGTCCTCACTTTTCTGTTTTAAAAATTCTTCTCACGATACTCTCTTTTTTCAGCATCTTTTTCTTGGTGAGGAGATCTGATTAGTTCTTTTCGTTTAAAAAAATCACGATCTAGTACCTTCGTACAATAGGAAAAAAATACGCTCTCGCTATAGTTGTTAATAGCTGGTTTTTTAACAATTAACCTTCGCATTTAGAATTTGTGAATTGCGTTTCGAGAGGTATAAAAATGAAAAATATTTTTTTAGCGAGTGTGGTCTTGGTTTTATCTTTTAATACGGGTTTTGCGCAAGATGAAACGCCGGCGTCCAATGTTATGAGCCCTGATCTTATTAATGTGCATAATCAGTGTATCGTTCAGTTAACCGATGCGGTTGAAGGCGATCGGGTCAGAGGGGTTGCCAATGCTTTTGCAAAGAGAGCTAAGTCTTCGATTAAATATGTTTATGAAAATTCTATTAAGGGTTTTACCATTAATATGCCTTGCCAAGCTGCGGATAGGGCTTTTGGGGCAAGTGCTTTGGTGGCAAGAATGGAACCTGACAGTATTGTTTCTATCAGTAAAGGCAAACCTAACCGCGGTGGAGACGATACCTCGTTAGAACCACCACAAGAAGAAGATTGGGGTGTGGGTCGAGTTGGAGGGCCTATGGATGCTTCTGGAACCAATAACGATGGTTCCCCTAAATTCACAGCCTTTGTCATTGATACCGGGGTTGATCTTGATCATCCTGATTTAACAGTAGATCAGGCAGGTTTTTCTGTTTTTTATAAACGGGGTAAAATGGATATGGATGATCAGAATGGTCACGGGACACATGTTGCCGGAACGATTGCTGCTATTGATAATAAGATAGGTTCTATAGGCGTAGCCCCGCGCGCAACGATTGTTCCGGTACGGGTATTAGATAGAAGAGGGTCTGGAACCATCTCTGGGGTAATAGCCGGCGTTGATTTTGTTGCAGCAAAAGCTGGACCAGGGGATTGCGTTAATATGAGTTTAGGCGGTGGAGTAAGTCGAGCCCTTGATCTGGCTGTTATAAAGGCTGCAAGGGCGAATCCGCAAGATTATGATATAAATTTGGATCCCGCAGAATATTCTCTCCATGAGGGTCCCTATTTTGCTCTGGCTGCCGGTAACAGTGGAAAAGATGCAAAAAATGATTCCCCTGCGCGTGTTGGGGGTATTTCTGATGAGGATAATATTTTTACGATTGCTGCTATTGATAAAACCGATATAATGCCTTGGTGGTCAAATTATGGCGATGTTGTGGAGTATGCAGCTCCGGGCGTCAGTATTTTTTCACTGTGGAGAGATGGTGGTACGAACACTATTTCGGGTACGTCAATGGCAGCCCCTCATGCCTGTGGGGTGCTTATGTTGACAGGGGGAGTTCCTAGTAGTTTTGGTAATGCTAAAGATAAGGATGGAACAGATATGGGATACCCAATTATTGATACCACCGGTGGGAACTAAGAATAAACCGAGTGACCTAAATCTGTTCTTCGTAGTAACTTACGAGGTTCTTTAAAATACAACCAGCCTTGGACACGGTGTCAGGGGTGTTGAAAGCAATTGCGAAAATCCCCTGTCAGCTTTTTTGATGATCCGAATTTAATGCTTTTTGGCTCAGAGGCCGGTAGCTTCTGAGCCTTTTTATTACCCCTTAAAAACGCTGCCTTTGTTGTCTTTTAATTTTGCGCCAAACGGTGATGGGTATTTTTTTGATAATTTTCTAGCATTAACGGTGGAGTGGTTTTTGCTGTTTATAGGGGTTCAGGGCTACGAACGATTAACTCATAAATGACTTGGATGTTGATAAACTGGCTAATGCCTTATTTTTTGGACTTTAGCGCCTGAGCTAATGATTCCTTTTTGCCTATTGTTCAGGCTAGAGATGAGTCTTAGGCAATAGGCCGGCTAAAACAGGCTTTTTAATAGTTCACCTGCCGGGCCTTTTAGGTTCTCATCAATCTTTTCGGTTATTTTTTTCTTGAGTGCTTCTTTTTGTTCTTCTATTTTTGCTTTCTGTGTGTTCATGACCATGGCTTTAACATCAAGACTAACGTTGGGTTCTGCAAATGTTCCGCTTATATTCACTGAAATCAAGGTGTTTTTTATGTCTTTTGAATCCAATGCTTCTGCAGTGCTGTTTTGAGATCTTTGCAAGGTTAACTGGTAATCAATCTGCTCATTAACCAAGTTAGCGGTGCCCATTCCAGCCACATTAACCAAGGGTGTTGTAACGATAAGATCTTGATTATTGACGAGGCCGTCGTTAATTTGAGCCGTACCAGAAGCCTTTGAAAAGGGTGTTTTTCCAACACCTTTGATAAACGCAGCTACATAGTCACCATCGAGTATTGCTTGTGCTTGCTTCATCAGTGCACCCACATCCACGCCTGTTACGGCGCCATCATTAAAACTAAATTCAGCCGTGCCATTTAACGCCGATTTAAACGCGGGCACAGTATTGCCGCGAGTTGTTAAAGCAGCTGTTATATTGGCAATACCCGCTATGGGAGATTCACCTAGCAAGTCAATTAATAAGGGCTCAATGTTAATGTTTGTTACCTGCTCTGTGACGATAATTTTGGGTGTATTCTGGCGTGAATCAACAACGGTTTCTCCGACATAATGACCGTTATAAAATTTCTTTATCCCCTGTTCTGACTTCAGTACGCCGTTTTTTGCCACGAGTGCTACGCTAACCTCTTCGGCAGTTAAACCCTTTACCCTGAATGACTGTACTTTTAATACACCCTCTATATTGAGGTCACGAAGTGTTTGCACCGGAATTAAAGCTACCGCGAGAGGAGGGGGTGCGACAGAAGTTGTCTGAGCGCCACTCTCGGTGTCTGTGGGTTTTGGTAGGTAACGGTCTAGGTTTATTGCATCGACGGCCAAATCAAACTGAATGGAAGGCTTTGCAAAGTGATTAACAGCTGCATTGCCCGATAACTTTGAATCATCAAATTTGATGGTGAGTGGGTCCAAGGTCAAGCTTCCCCCGGCTGCCAAATCGGCAATCAAATGGCCAGCGATATCAATTTTCATCGCCGCTTCTGGCACAGCGTCACCCGCCGCGTTAATCACCAGCGTCATGCCTTGGAAGTCGAACTGATTAAATGCGGAATTAATCACCAAATCGCCATTAAGTTTTAAACCTACCGTGGCTTTAGGTTTACGGCTATTCACCGTGAGTGCTAGTTCAACGCCCATGGGGCTCCCCAACGAAAGGGCATCGGTTGTTAAATATAAACCGGCAAGGGCATAATGCTCGCCTTTACTGGCATCGTCCCAGGTAATATTGGCATCGACTATCTGCAAGCCCCCTATTGCAATAGCGCCCATTGCTAGGGTCGATGACTGTTCTGTGGGTTTATTTTTGGTAGCGCTTGGCTCAGTTGATGGTTGCACCATATCATCCCAATTGGTTTTCCCCGCTTGGTTTTTTTCAAGATTCAGGCTCATCCCTTTTAAAACAACGGTGCTGACTTCAACGTGTTGGGACAACTAAGGCAACAGCTTAACTTTCACGTTTGCTTCTTGAATTTTTGCAAATGGCGCTGCTTTAAAACCGACAGCGTTACTCAAACTAACGTCATTAAGACCAATACCAATCCATGGGAAAAGGGACACACTTAAATCACCGTTAATCGCTAAGTCACGCCCGGTCTTTTCTTTAACAACGGTTTGAATCTGTTCTCGATAATCATTCGGGTCAATCATCATAGGTGCAACGATGACCGCCACGACAATCAATAAAACCAACCCACTGGCTATTTTTAAAAGTTTTCCCATGAGTTTATTGTCTTTTTTAATGGTTATTTAGGCTACCCAAAAATGGCGCTGGTTGACTAAAACGTTAGCTATCTATTCCCTAGATTAGGCTAATCAAGCTCAATTTAGGGATAAATTAACTGATTTGAGGTGTTGGGTTCAAGCGCTAAAAAGAATAGGCAGTCCAAGCCACAAATCAAGTTTTTTATTAGGTTGTTTACGACCATCAATCTATCAACTGTAGGTAAAAAAACAACCAAGGGTGAGATTAAATCCACCCAACCCAGACGCTTGAGCAAATTATGATGAATAGCGCTAAGTCTTTCGCTTTATCAGGTTTTTGATGCACATAGAAACCGGTTACCTGCTCTGGTAGTCGGTGCAGTGGTCAGTAGGGTAAATTTTGGTGTCATTATGGGTCATACGACTGTGAAGCATAGACCCATAAATGACTTGGATGCTGATAAACAGGCTAATGCCTTATGTTTTGGACTTTACCGCATTTGTTAAATAACGCATAAAAAACCAATCGCTGAGTATATTTTGAATGAACTCAGGGTTGTTTCGAAATATAATACGGATTACTTTCTGATATAGAGTTGAAGACATGCCAAATTCTAAGATCATTTACACCCTTACTGACGAAGCCCCTGCCTTAGCGACTTATTCCTTTTTGCCTATTGTTCAGGCTTTTGCTGCGGCGGCCGATATTACCGTCGAAACGCGGGATATTTCTTTAGCTGCTCGTATCCTTGCTAATTTCCCTGAAAACTTGACCGATGCGCAAAAGCAAAATGATGCCTTAGCCGAGTTGGGTGAATTGGCGACGACTCCGGTGGCAAATATTATTAAGCTCCCTAATATTAGCGCTTCCATTCCGCAATTAAATGCTGCGATTAAAGAGTTACAATCCTCAGGTTATGCCGTACCTGATTATCCCGAAGAGGCTAGTCATGCAGAAGCACAAGATATTCAGATACGTTATGCCAAAGTGTTAGGAAGCGCTGTTAATCCCGTTTTACGTGAAGGGAATTCTGATCGGCGGGTGGCTGCTCCCGTTAAAGACTATGCTAAAAAACACCCACACAGTATGGGGGCTTGGTCGGCCGATTCTAAATCGCATGTCGCAACGATGCATGAAGGTGATTTTTATTCCAGCGAGCAATCTAAAGTTATTAATGCGGCAGGTCAGGTTAAAATTGAATGGCTGGGTGATCAGGGTGAAACCCGTGTGCTGAAAGATCAAACACCGGTACAGGCAGGTGAAGTGATTGACGCTGCAGTAATGAGTTATCAGGCTTTAGGTGCTTTTTTTGAACAGTCTATAGCCGATGCCAAAACACAAGGCGTATTACTCTCGCTGCATTTAAAAGCGACGATGATGAAGGTTTCTGATCCTATTATCTTTGGTCATGCAGTTAACGTTTATTTTCGAGCGGTCTTTGACAAACATAGCGACACCTTTAATCAACTGGGGGTTGATAGCCGTAATGGTTTGGGCGATGTTTATGTAAAAATTGCGACGCTACCTGACAGCCAACGTCAACAAATTGAAGCTGATATTCGCGCTGTTTGCCGGACTCAACCCGCATTGGCGATGGTCAATTCAGATAAAGGCATTACTAATTTACATGTGCCGAGTGATGTCATTGTCGATGCCTCAATGCCGGCTGCATTACGCTCTTCTGGGCAAATGTGGGGGCCCAAGGGCCAATTGCAGGATACGAAAGCGATGATTCCGGACCACTGTTATGCGGGTATTTATCAAGCTGTCTTTGAATTCTGTCAAGAACACGGTGCTTTTGATGTAACGACCATGGGCAATGTCAGCAATGTTGGCTTGATGGCGCAAAAGGCTGAAGAATATGGTTCCCATGATAAAACCTTTGAAATACCGGCAAAGGGTCAGGTGCGCGTCACTGATTCTGAAGGGTGTGTATTGCTGGAGCATCCTGTTGAGGCTGGCGATATCTGGCGTATGTGCCAGACTAAAGACTTACCGATTCAAGATTGGGTAAAACTAGCCGTGCGCCGTGCCAGAGCAACGGGGCAACCGGCCATTTTTTGGTTGGATAAACAACGGGCACATGATGCAAACTTAATCGCTAAAGTCGAAAGTTATTTAGAGCAACAGCAAACAGACGGACTAGAGATTAAAATTATGGCCCCTGTTGAGGCTATACGTTACACCTTACAGCGGGTCAAAGCGGGTGAAGATACTATTTCTGTCACGGGAAATGTATTAAGGGATTATTTAACCGATTTATTTCCCATTTTAGAATTGGGTACCAGTGCCAAAATGTTATCTATTGTGCCTTTGTTGGCCGGTGGTGGCTTATTTGAAACCGGTGCGGGAGGCTCTGCGCCGAAGCATGTTCAACAGTTGTTGGAAGAAAATCATTTACGTTGGGATTCGCTAGGCGAATTTTTAGCGTTGGCCGTTTCTTTAGAAGATTTTGCGCAAAAAAATAACGCTCAAAAGGCACAAGTACTGGCATCAGCATTGGATCAAGCCAACAGTACCTTTTTAAGCAACAATAAATCACCGTCACGTAAAGTCGGTGAACTTGATGTGCGCGGCAGTCATTTTTATCTTGCGCTCTATTGGGCTCAAGCTTTAGCCGAACAAAATCAGGATTCAGCGTTACAGGCGCAATTCAGTGTTATCGCTCAACAGCTAACTGAGAATGAAGATAACATTATTTCTGAATTAAATGCAGTGCAAGGGAGTGCGACTGATATCGGTGGGTATTATTACCCGGATCAAACGATGGCTACCGAAGTGATGCGCCCTAGTGAGTGTTTTAATACTATTCTTAGCGCCATTTAAAAAAAGTCGTGCGATTCGTTTGAGCGCGTAGATCAAGAAAATAATGAGAGTTTTTACGTCTACAGGGCTAATCACATCAACTCGTGTTTTGCCTTCGCTTAAAATACAGTGTTGGCTTGTGTGTTTCTGGATTAAACCGAGTGACTTAAATCGGTTCTTCGTACGGCAGGGTTTTCTAAAATAAAATCAGCCCCGTAGGCGGTGGCCGGGGTTTGAAAGCCGCTTTTAGTATCGCCTTCCAGCACTTTTTTTATCATTTGGAGTGCAATGTCTGCAGTCCAGAGGCTGCCGGCTTCGGGGCCTTTTAATTGAGCCCTAAAATACTCTCCTTGTTGGTTTTTAACTTCACCCCAAACTAGGGTTTGTGTTTTTTGACAATCCTCTAGCGTTGGCGGCGGGGTTACCAACAATTTTTTCGCTAACTGGCGGATTGGTGCAAATTGAAACAAAGGGCTGGCGTAATGGCTTAAACGCACTAATTGTTGTTGGCGCACAGGCAGGGATAAGTAATTTTCAATGGTTGAGATTTGAGTGCTGTGAAAGGCGGTCACCGCATCGCCCCAGGTGATTCTGAGGCAAGTTTTTGGCCCGGATCCTAAATCAATTGTTTTTTGTTTAAAACGGCGTTGGGGTTTAATGAGTTGCCCCTGATAGCGTATGCGGTCACCGTAGGCTAATAATTCAATAGCGGTGCGTTGAGTGCCGGGCGGCAGTGTTGCAGGGCCCTGGCTTTCAAAAGCTAATGTTAAATGGCTTGGTTGCTCGATCTTAGTGCTTAAATAAAGCGCTAAGCAATCGGTCGCAGCGACATCAAAACCGGCGCCAGGGAGTAGCATGACTTTGTTGTTTTTAGCCGCTGTGTCATAGCCGAGTAAGGTTTCAAAAACCGATAACTCACCGGTAATATCAAGATAATGTGTTTGGGTATTCAGGCACGCTGTGACCAGTGGCAGTGCGGTTGCTTGAAAAGGCCCCGCGCAATTAAAAACAAACGCTGTTTTTTTAAGGCGTTGTTCAAGTCGATGGGGGTTGTCTAGGGGGACAACCGTCACGTTAAGATCAAGTGCCTCTCCAAGGGCGGTAAGTGCGGTTTGGTTTCTGCCGGCTAGCTCTGGCTTTAAGCCGTGTTGCACGGCAAGTTGGGTGATTTGTGTGCCTAAGTAGCCGTTAGCACCGTAGATAATGAAAGGAGCATCCATAGCTTTATTGTATTTTATGATTTCACTGTGAGTTTGATTTTTTTAAAAAATAAGCCATTATAAAATATGAGCGACTAAACAAGTATTTAGATCGGGGTTAAGGGCGAAAAAGGGCAACACATCCGGAGGTTCTTTATTATGTTAGGAAAATCGTAAAAAGGCCATGCAAGAGTTGATTTCACTGTACACTTGGTACCATTTTAAAATTAACTTATTGGCTATGGCGGACACATTAAAATATTTTTTTGGTTTAACTCGCAGGAGTTTACTGCTTGTCTTATTACTGCCTTTAAGTGCTTGTGATGTTTTGTATAGAAATCAAGCGCCGGCACCGGTTTCAGGGCCTTTAGGCGGTGGCGTTTCGAGTCAGGTGCCTGATAGTCCAGGTGAGCATGAAACCAAGCGGTCTTATTTATGGTCGGGACGTGTTGATTCTGCTGTAAAAAGTCCTGACCGACCCGATCTTGAACCATCATTAACCTTTAAGCAGGCATCGGCGCCAGTGGTCGCCTTGATCAGTGAGGCAGAGCGAAATATAACGCTTGGATCTTTGGATATTGCGGCGGCCACAGTCGAAAGAGCCATGCGTATTGAGCCTAGAAATGGTCATATTTTCATCAAACTGGCAGAAATCAGGATTAAGCAAGGAAAAGCCGTTATGGCTGAACAGTTGGCAGAGAAAACACTGTCGTTGTCGCAAGGTAAAAATGCCTTAAAGAAACGCTGCTGGCTGCTTATTGCCAAAGCCCGGCACTTACAAGGGAACCAACAAGGCGCAGCCCAGGCCGAACAACGCGCTCGCCAGTATTGATTTAACTGCGCATTTAAAGCCTAAACCGGGTTAAAAGCGGCTCGGTAAACACAATTTTTGCTCTGCCAAGGCTATTTTAGTTTAAAATTAGTCGCTATTTACTATCCCACCGTTATCAAAGGCACGTTATGACATTCAATTCTGAGGAGGTCACTTCGGAATTAACCACAATTCTGGATTATATTCGCTTTGCTACCAGTCAGTTTAATCAGGCGGAGTTGTTTTTTGGTCACGGTACACAGAGTGCGCACGATGAAGCGGTGGCGTTGGTCTTGCATACCCTCCATCAACCTTATGACTTGTCAAAAGAATACTTGTCAGCGGTATTGACGGTGCGTGAGCGCCAAACTGTGGTCGATAAAATGCAACAACGAATCACCACGCGAAAGCCGTTAGCGTATTTAACCCATGAGGCGATATTTGCGGGCTTGTCTTTTTATGTCGATGAGCGTGTGTTAGTACCGCGCTCGCCTATTGCAGAGTTCATTGAGCAACAGTTCATGCCTTGGGTTGAAGCCGAGCATGTTGATCGTATTTTAGACCTGTGTACGGGGAGTGGTTGTATTGCATTGGCGTGTGCGCATGCCTTTCCAGAAGCTCAGGTCGATGCCGTGGAATTATCGCCGGATGCTTTAGCGGTTGCAACAATGAATATAGAACGCCACGGCCTTCAAGACCGTGTCGTTGCCATTGAGTCTGATTTGTTTGCTCAGGTGAATCAGCGTTATGATCTGATTGTCAGTAACCCGCCTTATGTTAACCAAGAAGAATTACGCGGCTTACCACAAGAGTATCATGCTGAACCTGCGATGGGCTTTGATGGCGGTGTGTCAGGGTTAGATATTGTTATACGGATGTTAGCGGAAGCGGAAAATTTTCTAACGTCTCAGGGCATTTTAGTAGTGGAAGTAGGGAGTAGTGCAGAGCCGTTACAAGAGGCCTTCCCCAACGTGCCTTTTTACTGGTTAGATTTTGAGCGTGGCGGTGATGGGGTGTTTTTATTAACCGCTGAGCAAGTGAGCCAATTTACCGATTTATTTAAAACAGCATTAAAATAACGAGCCGATTATGTCAGGAAATTCGATAGGAAAATTATTTACAGTGACCACCTTTGGGGAAAGCCATGGCTTAGCCTTGGGCGGTACGGTTGATGGGTGTCCACCCAATATGGCCTTAACGGAGGCAGATTTACAGTTTGATTTAGACCGGCGTAAACCGGGCAAATCACGGCACACCACACAACGACGTGAACCGGATCAAGTGAAGATATTATCGGGTGTTTTTGAAGGTAAAACCACCGGTACACCGATTGGTTTAATCATTGAAAATACCGATCAACGTTCTAAAGATTATTCTAAAATTGCTGACCGTTTTCGCCCAGGGCATGCCGACTACAGTTACCAACATAAATACGGTTTTAGAGATTACCGCGGCGGCGGCCGTTCGTCAGCACGGGAAACAGCTATCCGTGTGGCAGCAGGGGCCATTGCGAAGAAGTTTCTTAAAGAACAGTTGGGTGTCGAAGTAAAAGGTTATTTAGCACAATTGGGGCCGATTAAAATCAGCCCGGTAGATTGGAGCATTGTCGACGATAACCCCTTTTTCTGTCCTGACCCTAATAAGGTTGAGGAACTAGAAACCTATATGGACGCACTACGAAAAAAGGGCGATTCTATCGGTGCGAAAGTTAATGTCATCGCAAGCCATGTTCCTCCGGGTTTAGGGGAACCTATTTTTGATCGATTGGATGCAGAATTGGCTCATGCCTTAATGAGTATTAATGCGGTTAAAGGCGTTGAGATTGGTGGCGGTTTTGATTGTGTTGAGAGTTTAGGCACTGAATTTCGAGATGAAATAACACCGGAAGGTTTTTTAAGTAATCATGCTGGCGGTATTTTAGGGGGTATTTCAACCGGACAGGATATTGTGGCCAGTATTGCACTTAAACCGACTTCAAGTTTGCATTTACCGGGGCGTAGTATCAATACCGCAGGTGAAGCGGTGGAAGTGATCACTACGGGCCGTCACGACCCTTGTGTGGGGATCAGAGCGACCCCGATTGCCGAGGCGATGATGGCAATTACCTTGATGGACCATTTTCTGAGACACCGGGCGCAAAATGCCCAAGTCGATTCAGGATTGCCGGTTTTACGCTAGTCGATGGCCCCCAGTTTTCCTTATTGGCGGCTGTCGGGGTTTTATTTCTTTTATTTTGCCTCATTAGGTAGCCTATTACCTTTTTGGAGCCTCTATCTGGATTTTTCAGGCTTTGATGCGGTTGCTATTGGTCAATTGACCGCTCTGTTGGTCGGGACAAAAGTTATTGCTCCTAATCTTTGTGGTGGGCTGGCCGATCATACCGGTAAAAGTATGCGCATTATTCGCTGGGCCTCATTTTTAGCAGCGGTTATTTTTAGCGGTTTTTTATTTGATCCGCTTTATTTTGGATTCGCCATTTTAACGCTGGGCTTTAGCTTTTTTTGGAACGCGGCGTTACCGCAGTTTGAGGCCGTTACTTTATTTCATTTATCTTCGGATTCACATCGGTATAGCCAGATTCGGTTGTGGGGTTCGGTGGGCTTTATTGTCACGGTTCTGGCGATGGGGTATTACTTAGAACGGGTTACTTTAGCGGTATTGCCGGTAATCGTTTTAGGGTTGTTAGTCGCTATTTGGGCGATTGCCTGGATGACGCCTGAAGTGAGTCTTTCAACGGAAGGCAAAACCAGCGTTCGGCTCTGGCCTATTTTAAAACAACCGGAAGTCATAGCTTTCTTACTGGTGTGCTTATTACTGCAAGCCGGTCATGGGCCGTATTATGTTTTTTATTCGATCTATTTGGCAGAGCACCAGTACTCTACGACCCTCACCGGCATATTATGGGCTTTGGGCGTTTTTTCTGAAATTATCTTGTTTATTTTTATGCGGCAAATACTTCAAAAGGTATCCTTACGGCATATCTTACTGACCAGTATTGCCTTGGCGGCCATTCGTTGGCTGATGATCGGCTGGGGGGTAACGCAGTTGCCGGTTTTAATCGCCGCACAAGTGTTGCACGCCGCCACATTTGGTGCGACCCATGTGGTGGCGATTCATTTAGTGCATCGCTATTTTGGCGACCAGCATTTAGGTAAAGGACAGGCGTTATACAGTAGTTTAGGCTTTGGGCTAGGTGGTATGATCGGCAGTCTTTATAGTGGTTTTTATTGGGAGCCATATGGGGCCATGTTTGTTTATTCGATAGCTGCCGTATTGTCATTGGTTGCTTTCTTTGTAGCCTATTTTTGGGTGGGTCGTAATACGAAAAGCCGAAGTGATTTAAATTCCTAAAGTGATTCTTTATATTTTATAGGAGAGATGCCTACATGTTTATGGTTACCGAAATACAAGCGGTAATTATTTAAGTTTATTAGTTCACTGAAATGAATACGAAGCACCCTGAATGTTTGATGGGCTAATGATTTGTTGAGTAGGCTGATTTTATAGCCTTATAATGTAGGGTCGAAAAAAAAGATGAAATAGTAAACCGATGGTACAGCCGCTTTTTTGGGGTGTTGAGTTTATAAAGAGAGTTATGCGATTGTGTTTGGCTTTTAGTGTATAGAAAAAGAAGAAGTAATCTAAATGTATTTTTAACTTTTAGGGTGAACAATGTTCGAATTTTTTGAAAAAGGCGGTTTGATGTTACTGCCGATTGTTTTATGTTCGATAGTCGCCTTGGGGATTATTGTTGAACGTTTTTGGTCGCTTCAGCGAAATAAGATCCTACCCCCTGAGTTAGTGCCTCAGGTGTGGAAGTTATCTAGAGAAGAAAAATTAGATGCTATGGCTATACGTCGTTTAAAGGTGGGATCGCCTTTAGGGGCTATTTTGGCAGCAGGGTTATCGAATAGCCGGTTTGGTCGAGAGATCATGAAAGAAAGTATCGAAGAAGTCGGACGTCAGGTTGCACATGATTTAGAGCGTTATTTAACGGCATTAGGAACAATCTCTGCCATTACACCGCTATTAGGATTGTTAGGTACGGTTGTAGGCATGATTAAAGTATTTTCCGCCATTATGAGCCAAGGAGTAGGGGATCCTGGAGTCCTTGCAGGCGGTATTTCAGAGGCATTGATTACCACTGCGGCAGGTTTGGCGGTTGCTATTCCTAGCTTAATGTTTCACCGTTATTTTGAAGGGCGGGTGGATGACCTAGTGCTCAAGATGGAAGAGGAATCTTTAAAACTCATTGAAATGATTCACGGTGAGCGTGAGGATTCATCACTATGAATTTTCGCCATAGGAAGAAAAGAAATCTGGAGATTTCTATTACACCTATGATAGATGTGGTGTTTTTGTTACTTATCTTTTTTATGGTCACCACAACATTTAATAAAAATACCGCCTTGCAAATCACCTTGCCAGAGTCAGGGTCCAAAGAACTAGCTCCGCGAAAGTTGTTGGTTTTGTCGATTGATTCAAAGAGTCAATACTATCTCAATGAACAGCCCTTAGCGGATAACAAACTGTCGACTTTAGATTTCTCATTAGCATCTGTTTTTATGGATAAAGACCAAGTGCTTGTTATTAATGCAGATGCTTCGGCGCCTTATCAGGCTGTGGTGAATGCGCTCGATGTTGCTGGCCGTGTAGGTTTTGTACAAATCACCTTTGCGACTCAGCAAGCGGCTGAGAAATAGTGCTTAAGACTCGTTTTGTACAATGGCTGGAAACACGATGGTATGAACAGCGTGTCATTTTTTGGTTGCTTTCTTTAGGGTTTATTTATCAACGAATTATTCAAATTCGGAAATTACTCTATCAGCACAATTTTTTAAAAACTGAGGTATTATCCGCTCCGGTTATTGTGGTCGGTAATATTACCGTGGGGGGTACGGGGAAAACACCGCTCATTATTTGGATGGCGCAGTATCTTCAACAACGCGGTTTTAATCCTGGGATTATTAGTCGTGGTTATGGCGGTCAGGCAAAGACCTGGCCGCAGGTCGTAACGGCTAACAGCGATTGTAAAATGGTGGGTGATGAACCTGTAGTTATTGCACGGCAAGTGAGTTGCCCTATAGCGGTGGGACCTTCTCGGGTTGAAGATGCACAGCTTTTAATCACTGATTTTCAGTGTGATATTATTTTGTCTGATGATGGATTGCAGCATTACCGTTTAGGGCGAGCCATAGAAATTGCGGTAATTGATGGTGAGCGAGGGTTGGGCAATGGGGCTTGTTTGCCAGCAGGACCTCTTCGGGAGCCACGGTGTCGTTTAGATCAGGTTGATGCCGTTATTGTTAATGGTTCAGGTTCTCATGATGGCCATACTATGCAAATGGTAGGGGGTGATGTTATTAACTTACTCACGGGTGAAAAGAAGCCGTTAAAAGAATTAAGCGACATCCATTTTCATTGGGTGGCAGGGATTGGTAATCCACAACGTTTTTTTAATACCTTGGCGGAGTACGGCATTAAGGGAGAATCACACGCCTTCCCTGACCATCATTATTTTCAATTAGAAGACCTTAACTTTCCTGACCAGCGACCGGTGCTGATGACAGAAAAAGATGCGGTGAAGTGCAATGCTTTTGCCCGCGAATCAATGTGGTATATGCCGGTTGTGGCTAAGCCGAGTGAATCTTTTATTGGTATTTTTCAGCAGCTAATTTCTAGAATAAAATCATAATTATTGGGCGTTATTACGCTATATCACGTCAAAGAAACAATTGGCTAAACGGAGTTTATTGTTTTGATATTGTCAACTTAAATGGCAATTGAACTTGATCAAAAGCAGACTATTTTATAGGGAGGTAGAATTCAACTAATACACTTTAGTGTTAATCAATAAAATTTGTTTTTGGACTGGTCTTAATGAAAAAGAGTAGTTGTAGAAGGTATGTGTTTTTTCTTATAGGTTTAAGTATAACAACAATTGTTTATCATAAAATTATCCATGATGACTTGTTGCATCCTGTACAAAATGACTTATTAAGGTACTTGTCTGAGTCAGATGAAGATAGATTAAATAACTTAAGCAAGTTTTCTTCTTTAAAAGAACTATCTCTAAAGATAAATAAAGGGAAACATCAAGTTTTTTTTGGTAAATTCAGGACAAGTGAGGGCAATTTTTTTTCGTTGGATTACGAGATACAGGTTCGAAATTTAAATGGAGTCACTAAGAAAAAATGGCATGGTTTTAGGTTCTCGTTATACCCAGATGTCAAGGGTATTCCATTTAGATCTGGTCCACATGTTTTGTTTCATGTACAGCAAGATGGCGAATATCTTGGGGTTTCAAGGGTTGTTTTTGAGAAAGAATATCCAAGTTATTTTTTTGCGGTTGAATTTTTTGCTGATGAAGGAACTGTGGATATTAGAAAAATCAATTTAACTAATTACAGAAAGGGTGCAAACCAGTTACTGTTTGAGTATGGGCTTGTTTTTCTCTGGGTTATTGCTCTTTTGTACCCGATTTTATTTTTTATCAACGACAAAAACAATCAGTTCTGGTCGAATATATCAGCGGGATTGTTAGTTATTATTTTGGTGGGTGTGATGGTGCCAAATTCTAGCTTTCATAGTATTAATGAAATAACTCAAGGTCTAATGTTTAAAGAGGTTCCAGCAGAAAAACAGGCTGAACCGTACCGTAAAGAGAATTTCTTAAAAGAAAAATGGGTATCCATTGGTAGTGTTCAAAAATCTGTGTCATTCCTTTAATATTAATGCACAAGCATTAAGGAGTGATACATTATGTCTAATTCATTTAATTTCGATGAAGCCCTTAAAGACGAGCTATAGTCATTTCTGGTGTATGAGTTAAAAAGATAGCGGTGTATCCTGTTGGATAAGATCAGCCCGATCCTTCACCAACAACAAAGGAAACACCACCATGAAAAACAA
>Ga0209992_10000304_pt1 | contig 67488 bp, 68 predicted proteins | sample 2SBtaG_2_FD_182564 | JGI IMG/M metagenome (GOLD analysis project Ga0209992, IMG submission 182564) | Deep subsurface microbial communities from Kolumbo volcano to uncover new lineages of life (NeLLi) - 2SBTROV12_ACTIVE470 metaG (SPAdes)... | ecosystem: Environmental > Aquatic > Marine >... | reverse complement strand
TCTTTAAGGCAGCTACAAAATCACTAAAGATAGATCTTGATCTAGTAGCACTTCCACGAACCAAGCCTAAACTAGATACTATTTCCTTTCCAGCAATATTTTCTGAATTAACTATCTGCATAATTTTTAAATTATTTCCCCTCTACAGGTTCTACCTCTTTAATATCTTCTATTGGAACACTCTTAACAGGAACAGGCTTAGTTTTTGTTTTAACTAACTTCATTTCATCAATTAAATGTCCTGCATTAGCATATTTATCTATTACAAAAAGAGTATATCTAATATCTACAGAAATAGTTCTCTGGATATTAGGTTCAAAATAAATATCTCCACTCATAGCTTCCCAGTTACCATCAAAAGCAGTACCGATAAGTTCACCATTTCCATTGATCACAGGACTACCTGAATTACCTCCAGTAATATCATTATTAGATAAAAATCCTACAGGCAAATTACCATCTTTATCTGCATATTGACCATAATCTCTATTCTTATGAAGTTCTTTCAGTCTTTCTGGAACATAGAATTCATGGTTTTTATCATCAGTAACAACTTCTTTTTCCATTACACCTTCTAAAGTTGTAAAATATTTAAAGGTAACACCATCCTTAGCATCGTAAGGAAGTACATTTCCATAAGTAATACGCATGGTTGAATTTGCATCAGATGCTTTATTCATCCCCATTTGATTTAACCCATCAACAAATAATCTCATACCTTGTTCTTCACCCTCTTGTACAGCATAAACTGGTCTGATTACTTTTTCAATATAATCACTGATAAAATCACCAGAAAGCTGATAAACAAGATCTTTTTCTAAAGTCTCTTTACTGAATTTAGCATTTAACCATTCCTTTACTTTTTCTTCAGATGTAAATGGAGATTTAGCAAAATATTTTTCAGCAAATTTGCTAAAATTGTTTTTGTATTTTTTTGCTACATCAATTAATGCTTGAGGATGGAATTCTGCAGGCACATCATAATAATAAACCTCTAACATAGCTGCTAATAAGTTCTGATCTATCTCAGCATTATAATCTTTGTAAAAATCTGCTAAAGAGCTTAAAATCTCTTCTTTAGCATTATTGATCTCCTTTTCATCTTCTGAGCTTAACGCTGCAGCCATACTTGATCTAAATCCGAAATTATTAAACATAAAACTAAATAATTCTGGACCTTGATAAATAGCTTCTTCAAAATAAACATTAGGAATAATGTATTTTTCAACAGCAACTTTAGTAGCTTCTACCATTTCAATGGCGTCTCCATATTTATTTTTTCTTTCTTTATTATCACTAGCCCAATTAAGATAACTGGTTTCAATAGCCTTCTTTTTATCATATACGTTATTCTTAACTAATTGCTCACTTTGACCAATAAAATATTTCCAATAGTTACTTACACGAGCATGCTTTGATGCATATTGTATTCTTACTTTCTGGTCCTTATTCATTCCTTCTTCCATGATATCTAGCTTCATCCTTCTGACCTTTACTCTAGCTGGCTGCTCAATCTCTACCGCTTGTTTAACTCCCATTGATGTTAAAAATCGATCAGTACTTCCAGGATACCCTAGAATCATCGCATAATCACCTTCTTCTACACCAGCAATAGAAACTGGTAAAAAGTGTTTAGGTTTGTATGGAACATTATCTTCTGAATAATCTGCTGGCTCATTATCCTTATTGGCGTATACCCTGAACATAGAAAAATCTCCTGTATGTCTTGGCCACATCCAATTATCTGTATCACCACCATATTTACCTATTGAGCTTGGAGGAGCACCTACCAAACGAACATCATTGAAAATATCATAGGTAAACATATAATAATTGTTACCATAATAAAATGACTTTACCTGAACTTCAAATTCACTTCCTTTACCTTCACTTGCATTGGCTTTTAATTCAGCAATAGCAGTTTCAATCATTTGAGCCCTCTCTTGCTCATCCATTTCATCAGTTATTCCCTCTAAAACAATATCAGTAACGTCTTTCATTTCTCTTAAAAACCAAACTGAAAAATCTGCTGGAATCTCCTGATCTCTTGACATGGCCCAAAAGCCATCTGTTAAATAATCATGGTCTGTAGTACTATTTCTTTGAATTTCATCATAACCACAATGATGGTTAGTCAACATTAAACCTTCTCCTGAAATGATTTCTCCAGTACAAAAACCACCACCTAATGCAACAATTGCATCCTTAATACTTGAGCTGTTTACAGAATAGATCTGTTCTGGCGTTAGTTTTAAACCACAATCCTGCATGTTTTTATAGGTCTCTCCCCCTAATAAAAAAGGAAGCCACATTCCCTCATTGGCTTTTATTTTAACAAGATTTACACTTAATATCAGTGCCAATATTATAACTATACTTTTTTTCATGATTGAGTTTTATTTATTTTAAAAAAATCTAATTTCTATATGATACTTTTTTAATGGATGGTAAAAATAACAAATTCGATGACTTATCAATTTATTAATTATAGCTTTCTAACTACCATTAATCCATCCCTAACAGGAAAAAGAACATTTTCAACTCTTGGGTCATTATGTACTTTTTCATTAAAAGCAACAATCCCTAATGTTTCATCATCCTTTTTATCTATACTTTCAATAACCTTGCCACTCCATAAAACATTGTCTACAATAATAAATCCACCATCAACAACGTTATCCAAAACTAAGTCCAAATAATTACAATAATTCTCTTTATCTGCATCTATAAAAACTAAATCCCATTGTTCATCTAGATCAGGGATAATAGTTAATGCATTACCAATTAAATATTCAATTTTGTGTTCATTTTGAGACTTATTTATATAAGAACGAGTAAATGGCTCTAATTCTTTATTGATATCAATTGTAAATAACTTTCCATTATTGTCTAAAGATTCTGCTAAGCACAAAGCGCTATAACCTGTATAGGTACCTATTTCCAAAATTCTTTTTGGTCGAATCATATGGGAAAAAGTACTTAGTATACGTCCCTGCAAGTGTCCTGACAACATTCTTGGCTGTAGAACATTAATATGGGTTTGTCTATTTAATTCTGATAAAAGAGGTTGCTCTTTAGAAGTATGATCTAACGCATAATTTTCAATTTCCTCAGGTAAAAATTCCATTTTTTTTCACAATAATAGCCAAGATTATTGAGATTCAATTTAAAAAGATGGTTATTTATTAAGTAATTCCTTTACTAAAGAAGAGATTAAATTACCAGATGCTTTGCCTTTTAATACACCCATTGCTTTACCCATCACCTTTCCCATATCAGAGGGACCTTCTGCAGATGTGTCAGCGATTATTTTTTTTAAAATAATCTCCACCTCTTCCTTACTCATCTGTTTAGGTAAATAATTAGCTATTATTTCTGCTTGAAACTCCTCTACTTTAACAAGATCATTTCGGTTCTGAGTGATATAAATTTTAGCAGCTTCTTTCCTTTGTTTTTGTAATTTCTGAAGTATCTGAACTTCCTTTTCCTGAGTTAATTCACCACCACCCCCTTCTTTAGTTTCCTCTAATAAGATAGCAGCTTTTATTGCCCTCAAAACTTCTAATTTTTCCTTTTCTTTTGCCAGCATCGCTTTTTTGATGTCCTGGTCAATTACACTTCTTAGACCCATAATTAATCTACATTATCATGTAAAAAAGAATTGTTATCATTAAGCCCATTCTTTTTATTCCCATCTTCATCTTCACTTTCACCTAAAGAAAATTTTGATACTTGAGAATCAGTAGAATGCTGAACATCATCTAATTGAATATTTCTTCTTTTATATGCAGGTTCATTTTCAAGTTCATTGATACCCATTGGAGATTTCATCTTTTGAGATTCTTTTTTGATTTTCTCTAAACGCTGATCTGTTAACTCCCTATTATCCTCTATAGTTGGCTCAATTGGTTCAGGGGATTTAATTTCTATTTTTTCCGTCCAATTTTCACTTGAATGTCCTACATTATTTTCAGGGTTATTTTCTTCATCATCCTCTTCTAAATAAAATCTCACTTTGCCATCTGAATCAGTATTTGGTTTGTTAACAAGGTCATTACTTACAATTTCTTTAGAATGATCTTTATTAATTATATATGGCTCTTCTTCCTCTAATAATTCATCATCTTTATTATCCGATATATTACTAGTACTTTCTACTGGAGAATTGATTTTTTCAGTAATGATAGTTGGATAATCTTTATCATTAAGGTCAATAACTTTTTTAGGCTTTTCTTTTAATGGCAAACCAGTATTTGGACTTTTTTGAAATCCTGTAGCAATTATTGTTACACAAAGATTATCTCCTAAGTTCTCATCATATCCATGACCCCATATAACATCTGCAGTGCTACCTGCTTCTTGCTGTATATAATCAGTGATCTCTGAAATCTCATCCATTAAAACAACTTTATTTCCATAAGTTATATTTAATAGTACATAAGTTGCACCTTTAATGTTATTATCATTCAATAACGGAGAAGAAAGGGCGCTTTCAACACATTGGAGTGCTCTTTCATCTCCTTCAGCTTCAGCAGAACCCATAATAGCAACACCACTATCTTTCATTACAGTATTTACATCATTAAAATCTACATTGATCTGGCCAGTCACTGAAATTACTTCTGCTATACCTTTTGCAGCAATAGTAAGAACATCATCAGCTTGTTCAAAAGCATTGATTAAAGATAAATTCCCGTATTTCTCTCTTAATTTATCATTATTTATAACTAATAATGTATCAACCTCATCTCTCATTCTCTCGATACCCTCAGTAGCCTGATTAATTCTTTTCTTACCTTCAAAAGTGAATGGGACTGTAACAATTCCAACTGTAAGTATCCCCATTTGCTTTGCTGCATTTGCTATTACTGGAGCAGCGCCTGTACCTGTTCCACCCCCCATACCAGCAGTAACAAAAACCATTTTAGTGTTTTTCTCTAAAATTTCTTTTATCTCATCTAGATTTTCTATAGCTGCATTTTTACCAACATCTGGTATTGACCCTGCCCCTCTTCCTTCAGTTAAACTTTGCCCTAATGGAATTTTTACTGGTACTGGGCTCATATCCAAAGCTTGATGATCTGTATTGCAAACAATAAAATCAACACCTTTAATTCCTTGGCGATACATGTGATTAACAGCATTACTGCCACCACCACCAACGCCAATCACTTTAATAATTGATGACTGGTCTTTAGGTAAATCAAATTTCATCATAATGTATGTTTTAATTAATATCTATTATCTCTTATGTTTAATTATTCAACTTTATCATCGAAAAAAGTTTTGATTTTTTCGAAAAAGCTTCCTTTATTCTTTTGTGAATGCATTCTTGTACTAATCTTTTCTTGCCTTGCCTTAAGCATATCAAATTGCTGAAACCCTTTAGTAACCAGTCCAACGCCAGTTGCATATAATGGTGAAGTAACATTTAAATTAGTATTAGAGCTTAAATGCTCATTAGGATAACCTATTCTAGAGTCCATCCCTGTAATATATTCAAACAGTTGATTGATATGTTTAAGCTGTGAGCCTCCACCTGTCACTACAATTCCACCAATTAACTTTTTCTCAAAACCAGAATTCTTTATCTCATAATAAATATGCTCTATGATCTCTGTCATTCTTGCATTGATAATGTTTGATAAATTTTTAACTGAAATTTCTTTAGGGTCTCTTCCTCTTAATCCAGGGATACACACAATCTCATTCTCTTGACTTACCTGAGTTAAAGCTGCACCAAATTTGGTTTTTAACAATTCTGCTTGTTTATGCATAATGGTACACCCTTCTTTAATATCCTCAGTAATGATATTTCCACCAAAAGGAATGACTGCAGTATGCCTAATGATTCCATCTTGAAATATCGCAATGTCTGTGGTTCCACCACCTATATCTACTAAAGCGACACCTGCTTCTTTTTCTTCTTCGGAAATCACTGCTTCTGAAGAAGCCAATGGCTCTAATATTAATTCCGCAACTTCTAAGCCTGCTTTACTTACACATTTATAAATATTTTTTGCTGCTGCTATCTGGCCAGTAATGATATGAAAATTGGCTTCCAACTGAACGCCAGACATACCTATAGGGTCTTTAATCCCAGGCTGCCTATCAACGATATATTCTTGAGGAAGAACATGTATAATTTCCTCACCTGGCAACATCACCAACTTGTACATATCATCTATTAGAACATCTACATCACTTTGTGAGATCTCTTCTTCAATTGAGTCTCTTGTAATCATTCCTCTGTGCTGTAAACTTTTAATATGTTGACCTGCCACCCCTACATTTACCACTTTTATTTCAACACCTGATTTTGCCTCAGCCTCTTCTACAGCAATACGTATGGATTGTACTGTCTTCTCAATATTAGACACCACTCCTCTGGTAACTCCCACACTTGGAGCCTTCCCAACTCCTAATATTTCTATTTTACCATGTTCTGTTTTACATCCAACCAAACAAGCAATTTTGGTGGTTCCTATATCTAATCCTACTATTATTTCTGGTGCATCCATAATTAATTTTTTATCTTTTTGAACATACGATTTGATTACTATACATAATATTTAATGTGTCATACATATTAAGCTCTTTCACGCTTATACTATTCCTATTTGTATAAAACTGTTTTAACTTTTTAAACTTTTCTTCTGCTTCAGTTATATCTCCAAACAATATTCTTTGACTGCCTACTCTTGGAATTAATTCATATTCACCCTGCTTATTAATATAAACCTGAACAATCTGAGAACGGAAAAATTCATCTTTATTAATAATATTTGCCAATTGATATATTTCATCTAATGTTTTATCTGATGGATCAAGTACAGAAAGTTCTTTAATGGATCTAAAATGATCACCATATTTTATATGTCCATTAAATACTGGAACTCTAGCCACATAGGTATCCGACAATGACATTACTTTACCATCTTCATCGATGTAATAACTCAAATATCCATTATTAACCAAAACTCTTGCTATTGGATTTCTTTGTTTAATATTTATATGCAACTCACCATTATTATATGCATAAACCTCAACGTTTTTTGTTGCTGATAACCCCTGAATAGCTCTTTCTATTTCCTTTAAATTTGGAAACTCCTCACTATCTCCATTCAACTGAAATCCTTTATTACTTAAATAGTCTTTCACCTGACTTTCTGTAATAAAAGAATGACCATTTGACTTATCAATATCAATATTTAATTCTTTTATTGCTATCCTGTTATAATCAACTTCTGAAAATCCCAATAATACTATTGAACCTAAAAGAAAAACACTCCACCCCAATATGACCAATACCTTTTTCATATCAGTTCATTTTTATTTTCTAATGCCATTTTAATTGGCTGGACTAACTCATCAATATTCCCAGCTCCCATAGAAAGCAACACTTCAATGTATCTATTTTCAATCTCAGGAATTACTTCCTGCATTTTCATTAATTTTTTATTTCTACAATTAATTTTATCCAATAATACTGAAGAGGAAATCCCTGAAATTGGCAGCTCTCTTGCTGGATAAATATCTAATAAGATAACTTCATCCAAAGCAGACAAACTCACTGCAAATTCAGATAAAAAATCTCTTGTTCTAGAATAAAGGTGAGGTTGAAATATACCCGTTAACATTTTGTTTGGATATAATTCTCTTGCGGATTCAATACATACATCCAATTCTTTTGGATGATGTGCATAATCATCAATATAAACAAGATCATTTGATTTTAATTGATATTCAAACCTTCTTTTTACTCCTTTAAAAGAAGCTAAAGATGACCTGATCATTTCCACTTCCATTCCTAATTCCAAAGACAACAAAATAGCTGAAGCAGCATTGTAGACGTTATGTCTTCCGGGCAATCCTAAATAAATATCTTTTAAAACAAGATCTCTATATTGAACATCAAAATGATAATTTCCTTCTTTAATATTTATATTTCTGATTACCAGATCTGAACTCTCATTTTCACCATAAGTGATCCTATTTTTAAAATTAACAGGAAGCCCATAATTTACAATCAACTTACCATCATCTGGAAGAAGCTCAACAAAATCCTGGAAACATTGATCCATATCATTCCTGTCTCTATATATATCTAAATGGTCGGCATCCATAGATGTAATAATTGAGATATCTGGAGATAAGTTTAAAAATGACCTATCATATTCATCTGCTTCCACTACAGTTCTATCCACATTTTTATTAATAATAAAATTGGAATTATAGTTTGTTGATATGCCGCCAAGAAATGCATTGCATCCAATACCAGAATATTCAAGCATATGTGCCACTATACATGATGTGGTTGTTTTACCATGTGTTCCTGCTATTGCTATTGAATAACTATTCTTCGTGATTAGCCCTAACAATTCTGCTCTTTTAATAACTGGTAAATCTGATTTAATAAAATAAGACAATTGATTATGATCCAATGGAATCGCAGGAGTATACACAACAAGATCTATTTTATCTATCTGTTGAATTGAATTAAGCTCATCAATAAAGTGAATTGAAGCTCCCTCATTGGTTAATCTATCTGTTAGGTCTGTTTTAACAAGATCATACCCACTTACATTAACCCCTTTTGACAGAAAATACCTAACAAGGTTACTCATTCCTATTCCACCTATACCAATAAAATGAATTCTATTTATGTTTTCTATCTCCAAAGGTTAATCTATAATTTGAAAAATTTCTTTAACAATATCTATGGCTGCATTAGGCTTAGCTAGCATAGAAATATTTTTACTTAGCTCCATACATTTTTTATCATCTTTAATAAGCGCTAATACAACATCAACTAATTTCGTTCCTGCATCGACATCTTCAACATGTATAGCTGCATTTTTATTAACAAGTGATTTTGCATTTTTTGTCTGATGATCCTCCGCAACATTAGGTGAAGGGACTAGAATCACTGGCTTTTTTACCAAACAAAGCTCACTTACAGAAAGAGCTCCTGCCCTCGAGATAATAACATCTGAAGCTGCGTAAGCAAAATCCATTTTTTTTATGAATTCAAATGGGTGTACAGATTGACAATCTGAAGAAGAAACAGCCTCTTTCATTTCATCAAAATAATAGCTTCCTGTTTGCCAAATCAATTGATAAGAAGAGTTTGAAAACTTATTTAGACCATTTTTAATACTATTATTGATTGTCCTAGCGCCTAAACTCCCTCCAATTATCAATATGGTTTTTTTATTTACATCTAATCCAAAATGCTTAATAGCAAGTTCCTTTTTGTTTTTAATATCTATAATATCATTTCTAACAGGATTTCCTGTTAATTTAATTTTATCCTTTGGAAAAAACTGATCCATTTGATCATAAGCTACACATATGACTTTTGCCTTTTTTGCTAGTAATTTATTGGTTAAACCCGCATATGAATTTTGTTCCTGCAATAAAGTCGGAATTCCCATTTTGCCAGCCACTCTTAAAGTTGGGCCACTTGCATACCCTCCAACTCCAATAGCTATATCTGGATTAAACTTTTTTATGATCTCTTTGGCTCTACTAATACTTTTAATTAACTTAAATGGGAATAGTAAATTTTTGAAAGTTATTTTTCTTTGCAAACCTACTACCTGAAGTCCTTTAATATCATAACCTGCCTCTGGCACTTTCTGCATCTCCATCTTACCTATTGCTCCAACAAATAGAATAGTAGCATTAGGACGGTTTCTCTTTATTTCATTAGCAATTGCTATTGCCGGAAATATATGACCACCTGTACCTCCACCACTTATAATAAAACGATTATTCATAGCTAAGATTCGTTTTCTTTATAAATTGTTCTACTCACATTTAAAATAACTCCAATAGACATACAAGTAAATAATATAGAAGTGCCACCCATACTAATTAATGGAAGAGGTTGCCCTGTAACTGGTATTAAATTTACTCCAACACTCATATTTATTAATGCTTGAAAAACCAACATAAAACCTAAACCAAAGGCAATATAGCCACCAAATTTATGGGGAGATTTAGTCATGATCTTAACAGCTCTAAAAAGTAAAATGAGATATAATAATATCAAACCAAGCCCACCTAAAATTGATCCGAATTCTTCAATCGAGGAACTATAAATGAAATCTGATTGAGCAGAATAAAGGTTGTTTTTAACAATCCCATTCCCAGGTCCTTTACCCTGCAAATATCCAGTAGCCACTGCTCTTTTTGCCATTTCAGCCTGATAATTTTCTTGAGGATCTCCTGAGTTATAATTTTCTACTCTACTTGTCCAAGTATCAACTCTAGGTAACAATCCTGGAATAAGCACATTAATCATAATCATTAAAAAAACTATACCTAATACCCCACCAATAATAGAAAAAAGGTGCTTTATCTTTGCCCCCGCAACAAAAATCAAAATAAAACATACAGCAAATAGCAAAGCTGCTGTAGAGAAATCTGCTGGAAAGATTAAACCACAAACTATAAAAACAGGTGTCAAAATAGGAATCAACCCTTTTTTAAAATCTTGTAATTCATTCTTTTTTACTACTAGCATTCTAGACACATACAACACCAACATCACCTTTGCAAAATCCGAAGGCTGAAATCCCATGATCCACCTAGATGCATTTCCTTTATTTACTCCAAATAACAAGGTAACCAACAACAAAACAATAGAAACATAAATACCTAATTGCGAGATTCTGGAGAAATATTTATAATTAAAGAATTGCAGATAAATAATCAATAATATACCAATAACAATAACGAAAGTGTGTTTGATTAAATAGGGTGTAGCGTTACCATCCATTAAACGATAAGCCAAGTTTGAGCTTGAACTATAGGCCATAATAATAGAAAACAAAGAAAGCAATATGATGATGGCCCATATTACCTTATCCCCTTTTAAGTATTTATCTATTATGAATTGCATTCAGTTAAATTCATTACCAAATTTGAAAAATGACTTCCTCTTTCTCTATAATTTTTATATTGACCAATACTAGGACAAGCTGGAGAAAAAAGAACTACTTGTCCCTTTTTAGACCATTCAAAAGCTACTTGAACTGCTTCCGATAAATTTTGCTTATAAGCATACGACTCAACTAAATTTCCTAAAGAATATTTAATAGCAGTATCAAAAGCACCAAAACAAACAATTTTCAACACTTTATACTCAACCAACTTTTTAACCAATATTAAATTCCTCCTAGTTTCATCAGCACCAACAATCCATATAATAGGTTTTTGAATCATTTCAATGGAAAAACTTGTAGCTTCAATATCAGTAGATTTTGAGTCATTGACCCATTCAATTCCATTGGATACTATTACCGTTTCTAATCTATGTGAAATATCTGAAAATGCAGATCTACTAATATTTCTTTGTGCTAAAAGATCTGATGTCAGTTTTATATCTTTCTTTTTTTCCATCTTATTTATTTTATAAAGCTTTTACCGCCTTTTTAAATTTCGTTCCTCTTTCTTCATAATTATCGAAAAGATCAAAACTTGCACAAGCAGGTGAAAGCAAAACAGCATACCCTTTTTTTGCCAATTGATAACTAATTCTAACAGCCTCTTGAGCAGAATTCGCATTATGAATATCATTGACAATATGACCAAATGCTTTATGGATTTTTTTATTCTTTTCTCCCAAACATACTATCCCAACCACCTTTTGTTTCACCAATCCTTCAAGCATAGAATAATCATTTCCTTTATCTACACCTCCTGCTATCCAGATTGTAGGTTTTTGCATGCTTTCTAAAGCAAACCATGTTGAATTTACATTTGTTGCCTTTGAGTCATTGATGAACTCTATTCCATGAACTTTGGTGACAAATTCAAGACGATGTTCAACATTTTGAAAGTCAGATAAACTTTCTCTAATAATTTCCTTTCTAATATCCAGTAATCTTGCAGCAATCCCTGAAGCCATGGAATTATAAGCATTGTGCTTACCTTGTTGTGCTAAATCGTGTATTCTCATAATTGTTTGTTTATTGTTATTTATATTGATTTGTATTTGGTCGTTTTCTACCCATGAACCATTTTTCATTTCTTGATTTTGAGAAAAACCATACATGGAGGATTTGATTGTTCTTTTTTTGATCTCTTTTTCTATAACAGGATCATCAGTATTGTAAATAAATACCTCACTTTTATCTTGGTTATTCAAGATTCTGAACTTGCTATCAATGTATTTTTGAAAATCATTATCGTATCTGTCTAAGTGGTCTGGTGTAATGTTTAACAAAACAGCTATATCTGCTTTAAAGTCATACATGCCATCCAATTGAAAACTGCTTAATTCAATTACAAAAACATCATGATCTTTTTCTGATAGAGCTTTAGCAAAACTTTTACCCACATTTCCAACTGCCACTACATCGATTCCTGCTTTTTCAAGTATGTGCTTTAGCATTAAAGTAGTAGTCGTTTTTCCATTACTTCCAGTAATACAGATTTTTGTTCCTTTTGTAAACCTACCTGCAAATTCTATCTCAGAAATAATTGGAATGTTCTTACTTTTTAATTGCTGAATTAATTTTGCAGAATCAGGAATTCCAGGGCTTTTAATAATTTCATCGGATTTAAGTAATCGATCAATAGAATGCCCATCTTCTTCCCATTCTATTCCTAATTGAGATAATTCTTCTTTAAAATCTTTATTAATCGGATTAAAGTCAGATACAAATACTTTATAGCCTACTTTCTTAGCTAGTATAGCTGAACCAATACCACTTTTTGCAGCTCCAAGAATTGATATTTCCTTAGCTGCCATTATCTAAGTTTTAGTGTTACAATTGATAATACTGCCAATAAGATTCCTATGATCCAAAATCGAGCTACGATTTTAGCTTCATGAATTCCTTTTTTCTGATAATGATGGTGTAATGGAGACATTAAAAAGATCCTTCGTCCCTCACCATACTTTTTCTTGGTATACTTAAACCAAGCCACTTGCATCATCACTGATAAATTCTCCATTAAGAAGATTCCACAAATGATAGGAATTAATAATTCCTTTTTAATTGCAATGGCAAATACAGCAATTATTCCACCTATTGCAAGGCTTCCGGTATCTCCCATAAAAACCTGAGCAGGATAGGAGTTGTACCATAAAAATCCTATACATGCCCCTACAAAGGCGCTCATAAACACCACTAATTCCCCAGTATTAGGCAAATACATAATATCCAGATAATCTGAGAAGAAAATATTACCTGAGACATACGCAAAAATCAATAATGTAAAACCTATAATAGCTGAAGTTCCTGTTGCTAAACCATCAACCCCATCTGTTAAATTAGCTCCATTAGAAACCGCAGTTACTATTAGAATAATAATGGGAATAAATACAATCCAAGACCATTTAGAAGCGTCTTTACCAAGAAAACCAAGTAACCACTTATAATCAAACTCATTATTTTTAATTAGCGGTAATGTTGTTTTTGTTGAATAATGCTCTACCCAATAAAATTCTATAGTTCCATCATCTTCAATAATTGGAGACTGACTTATAAAATTTTCTCCAATTTTTTCTTTAAATCCATCTATGTACTCAACTTCTACTTTTTCTTTTACTGAAACATTTTCATTGAAAAATAACAAACAAGCAACAATAACTCCAATACCTACTTGACCTATAATCTTAAATTTACCTGCAAGGCCTTTTTTATCTTTTTTAAATACTTTAATGTAATCATCTAAAAAACCTATTAACCCTAACCAGATCGTTGTAATGATCATTATAAGAGTATAAATGTTATCTAATTTTGCAAAAAGTAAAGTAGGTATAAGAATAGCAGACAAAATAATCAACCCACCCATTGTCGGTGTTCCTTTTTTCTCCATCTGTCCTTCCAGACCCAAATCTCTAATACTCTCTCCAACCTGCTTTTTATGTAAAAAACTAATCAGTTTTCCACCAAAAATTAAAGAAATAACTAGTGATGTTATAATCGCCATTCCTGCTCTAAAGGAGATAAAATCAAATAAGCCTGCACCAGGCATATCAAACTGACTATCTAAATATTCAAATAAGTGATATAACATTATTTATTCATCATTTTTAAAGTTTCTATAACAACCTCCATGTCATCAAAAGGAATAACCTCTTCATTGATTAACTGATATTTCTCATGTCCCTTCCCAGCAATAAGCAGTATGTCTCCTTTGTGAGCCATACTACATGCTGTCTTAATAGCTTCTTTTCTATTAGATATGGATAGCACTTTTTTTAGCTCTTTGGAATCAACTCCCTCTTCCATATCTGCAATAATGCTTTCAGGGTCTTCTGTTCTTGGATTATCTGAAGTAAAAATGACTTGATCACTTAATTCACTTGCGATCTTAGCCATCAATGGGCGTTTTCCTTTATCTCTATCTCCTCCACATCCAAAAACCGTGATGACCATTTCTTTTCCTGTCCTTATATTTTTAATGGTCTTCAATACATTTTCTAAAGCATCTGGAGTATGAGCATAATCGATGATAGCAGTGATATTTCCATTCGAAACATTATGCTGAAATCTCCCTTCAGGAGCAGACAAATTACTTAGTGTAGTAAGGACATCCATTTTGTCCTGTGAAAGAATAATTGCAACTGAATAAGCAACTAGTAAATTATAAACATTAAAATCTCCTATTAAGTTGGTGCATATCTCAACATTGTCAATATCGATAGTCATCCCATCAAATCGATTCTCTAGAATTCTTCCTTTATGATCGCAGACCGAATTAATTCCATAGCTAATTACTTTTGCTTTAGTATCCAACACCATAGACTCATGGTGTTTTTGATCTGAATTGACCAACGCATATGCATTGGACGAGAGCTGATCAAAGAATGCTTTTTTAGCAGAAATATAATTATCAAAAGTTTTATGATAGTCAAGATGGTCTCTAGTAATATTAGTAAAAACACCTACATCGAATTGAACACCTGATATTCTTTTCTGATCAACTGCATGAGAACTTACTTCCATAAAAACATACGTACATCCCTTTTTCACCATCTTATCCAAAAGATGATTTAGATCTAAAGAGTTAGGAGTAGTATGTGTCGAATCAATGACTTCATTATGAATTTTATTTTCTACTGTTGAAATCAAACCAACTTTAAACCCTAACAACCTGAAAAGATTATATAAAAGAGTAGCTGAAGTAGTTTTTCCATTTGTCCCTGTAATCCCAATCATTTTCAACTTTTCACTAGGATTGTCATGAAAATTTGCTGCAAGAATACCTAAAGCCAAAGCGGAATCTTTTACCTGAACATAAGTTACATTTTCATCTAATATATCTGGGAGGTCTTCACAAAGAACACTATCTGCACCATGTTTTATAGCATTTTCAATATAATCATGCCCATCTAATTTTGTTCCTTTTAAAGCAACAAACATGGTGAATTTTCCAGCTTTTCTTGAATCATAAACTACATGCTCTACAGCAATATTGGTTGACCCTTTTACCTGTAAAATGCTAGCACCATATATAACATCTTTCAATAACTTCATTAGCTTAGATCTATTATGATTAATTCACCTTTATCCACTTTTTTTCCTGGATTTATCGATTGTTTTTTAACAACACCACTACCTTTTACTTTGACATGTAATCCTTGACTTTCCAATAGATATAAAGCGTCATTTAAACCCATACCTTGAACATTAGGAACAACTCCATGTACAATTTTTCTTTCCTTAATATTTACTATTTCTTCATTTGTATGACTAGACACCCAATCACCTAGATCTTTTTCTTTTTTTAATGGGATATCCATTGATTTAAGGACCTGTGTCAAATCATCATTATTACCATCTTTTGAAAATGGATAGTAGGGGTCTATTTCTTCAATTTTTTTAGATTTCATGATCCCCATTGCATATACCTTATCAGCAATTTCTTTGAAGACTGTACCAGACACAATAGAACCAAATATATTTTGAGTAGGTCCCTGAATAACTACTATACAAGAATACATAGGATTATCTGCAGGGAAATAACCGCAAAAAGAAGCTTGGTATTTATTACCATATCCAGAAGATCCTTTAGCTATCAATGAAGTCCCGGTTTTACCTGCAATTTCAAAACCTCTAGCCTTTATGTTCTTTGCTGTACCACGATCTACAACACCTTTAAGCATCTTTTTTACAGAGGACAAAGTGTTATTATTACATATCTTAGGGTTGATGACCTCAACATAGGATGCTTCTTTAACCTCATTTCCCTTTCTTATTTCTTTTACAAATTTCGGTTTGACCATTACACCATTATTTGCAACTCCATTATAGAATGTCAATATCTGAAGAGGAGTAAGCTGAACTTCATAACCTATTGCCATCCATGGAAGGGAAATCCCAGAAAAAAGAGGGTCATTAGCATCTTTAATATAAGGGCTTCCTTCACCACTTATTGGTAATCCTAATTTTTTATGTAACCCTATTTCTTTTAAACCATCAATAAATTTTTGAGGTTCATCTCTATAATTATCATATATAATTTCACTAATTACATTTGAAGACTTTTCAAAGGCATACTGAATAGTATTCTTTCCATACCCTCCCCATTTCGAATCATGTAATACATTATTATCGTAAAAAGTATAGGTGCCTGGCATTTCAACACTATCTGAAATTTTAATTTTGCCATCATCAAGTGCAACCATTAATGAAGCCAATTTAAATGTTGAGCCTGGCTCTGAACTTAAGCCAATCGCATTATTATAGGACTCACTATAAGTTTCTTGATCTTTATCTTTGGTCAGGTTTGCAATTGCTTTAATATATCCTGTATTAACTTCCATTAAAACAACACATCCTGAAATTGCACTCTGGTTTTGAAGCTGATTTAATAATGCTGATTCAGCTACGTCCTGAATATTTACATCAATAGAAGTATAAATATCATACCCTGGTATTGGCTCTTCTGAGAGCTCTCCATCGACATGTCTCCAATTATTTCCCCATATTTTTTCCATCAAAACTTTCCCGTCCTGCCCTTTTAATGTTTCATTAAAAGCTCCTTCTAATCCTACATAAATTGGGTTGTCAGGGTTTTTCTCATTCACATATCCAATTGTTCTTTTAGCAAGCGGATCGAATGGACGAACTCTTTTATTATTTTTTATACTAATGAATCCTCCAGCATATTGACCAAGCTGAAAAATGGGGAAATCCTTAAGTCTATTAATCTGATTATTATTAAGATCCTTAGCTATTAGATAATACTGATTCCTTTTCTTACGCTGATACCTAAGGTCATGCTCCCATTGAACAGTAGATTTAGAGTTAAAAATCTTAGATAAACTATCTGATAAAATTGATATCTTTTGATTAAATGTTTTTTCCTTAATAGTAACTAGGTCCATATAGACAGTATACCTAGGAACAGATATAGCTAGTGAAGTTTTTTGTTCATTATCAGCAAATATGTTTCCTCTAGGAGCATTAACTTGTTTTATAACATAGTTCTGGTCTTTAGCTAATTGTTGTAACTCTGGACCATTCACAAATTGAATAATGATGATCTTTGCAATTATTCCAAGTGCCAGCAATAGCATTAGTATATAAATAATATAAACTCTCACTATGGATACTCTTTCGTTCACTATTGTTTTTTTGTTTTAATAGAAATTGGTGGATCTTTTGCTTCATAAATATTCCAACTTGCTGTTTTTTCAGCCACCTTACTTTGAAGGCTTTCCTGATCATATAACTCAAGAGCTGACTGTAATTCAGAATAGAGATCTTCCTTAATTTTTTCTTCTTTATTGATCCACCTAACATTATTATTCACATAATATCCATATGCTATATAAAGCACCATTAGAAATGTTACATACATTAGAAAAGGAATGTTTTTAACCACCCTCCCCTTTTGCAACAACTCTCCAGATACAACTTCTTTAATTGGATTCATCTATATTATTTTATTCTAATCTTTCTGCAATTCTTAGCTTTGCGCTGCGTGCTCTATTATTACTTTTTAATTCATTTTCATCTGGAATAATTGGCTTTCTATTAATCTCATTAAATGGCTTTAATACATTTCCATAAAAATCTTTCTCTAAAACACCTTTGAAATTTCCCGATCTGAAAAAATTTTTAACCAATCTATCTTCAAGTGAGTGATAAGTAATAATTACAAATCTTCCTCCTGGCTTAATCACCTCCATTCCTTGCTCGAGTAATTTCTTCAACACCTCTATCTCTTCATTTACTTCAATTCTAATAGCTTGAAAAATTTTAGATAAAAATTGATTGGTTTTATTTCTTTGCACTAGTCCTGAAACAATCTCTAGTAAGTCATTGATTGTTTGAATCCTTCTTATTTGCCTTCTATCAATAATTCTCCTTGCCAATCTCTTACTCTCTCTTAACTCTCCATAATCCTTAAAAATTCTTACTAAATCTTCTTCTTCATATTGGTTAATAATTTTCTCAGCATCAATCGTTGAATTAGCATTCATTCTCATGTCTAACTTTCCGTCAAATCGATATGAAAATCCTCTTTCAGGGGTATTGAATTGATATGAAGAAACCCCTAAATCAGCAAGAACTCCATCAACTGGAGTTTGACGTAACATCCTGAGATTGTTTTTTAAAAACCCGAAATTCTGAGCAACAAATACAAACCTGTCATCCTCGATACTATTTTGCTCAGCATCTAGGTCTTGGTCGAACCCAATTAATTTTCCGTTTTTCAATCTAGATAAAATCTCTTTTGAGTGACCTCCCCCTCCATAAGTGACATCTACATATATTCCATTTGAATTTTGAACCAGACCATCAACAGCAGCACGTAAAAGAACTGGTATGTGATATTCATCATTGGTCATTTTCAGAAGATCCACCCATAACATCAGCAGCTAAATCATCGAATTCATCCCAATTCTCCTTCATTAAAGCCTTATACTTTGCTTTATCCCATACCTCCCACAGATCGACATTAGCTACTATTACGATTTCCTTCTGAATGCTTGCCCAGCTTAATAAACTTTTAGGTAAAAGAATTCTACTGTTTGAATCTACTGGAACTTTTGTAGCACCTTTTTGAAACATTCGAGCAAATTTTCTATCCTTAATCTTAAATCTATTAAGTGACCTGAGTTTATTCATCACTATACCCCATTCAGACACAGTGTATAATGACAAACATTCATCAACCCCTCTTGAAATCACAAATTGTTCCTGATTCTCTGGAGACAATTGCTTTCTTAACTCAGAAGGAAGAAGTAATCTTCCTTTTGAATCAATTTTACAATGATATTCTCCAATAAAACCAGTCATAATAGAACACTATCTATTTAAGATGTAAAGCTAACAAAAATTACCCACAATTTCCCACATTTTATGAATTGTGAATAACTTTCAACGATGTTACTTAACGCAAGTTACATAAATACATGTATATTTTAACTTATTACAGGTAAAAAGCTACTCTTAAAATATAGTGGTAAAAAGTGGGTAATTATATTTTTTTATTAACATAAAGAACCAACTACTTAAAATTTCCATACTTTAGACTGGTTAAATTTATAGAGGTGGAAAATCAAAATGATGAGAAATCCCAGACAGTTGATGTTGAAAGAGCCTTAATGGAAAAGTCTCCTAAACTCTATAAGATCATTCCTTCGTTTGTCATTAAATTCCTTAAAAAGATTATTCATCAAGATGAGATCAATAAAATCTTAGAAAAGTTTAAGACAGAAAAAGGATTGAAATTCATACAATCTGGACTTGAAGAAATGGGCGTTAAAACGACTTCTATTGGACTGGAAAATCTTCCCGAAAATGAAACTGTCATCATTGTATCAAATCATCCTTTAGGAGGATTAGACGGAGTTGCTATTCTTCAAGAGATCGGCAAAATTAGAAATGACATACACATAATGGTGAATGACATACTCATGCAGATTAAGAATTTTGAGCCCTTATTTGTACCTGTAAATAAACATGGTGTTAACTCAAGAGAAAACTTAACTTTTATTGAATCATTATATTCTTCAAATAAATGTGTTATTCTTTTTCCTGCAGGACTTGTGTCTAGAAAACAAGGAAAAGAAATTAAAGACCTAGAATGGAAAAAAAGCTTTATTACCCAATCAATTAAACATAAAAAAAACATTATTCCCGTTTTTACAGAAGGTGTTAACTCTAAAAAATTCTACAGAATAGCTTTATGGAGAAAGAAACTAGGGATTAAAATCAATATAGAAATGCTTTTTTTAGCTGACGAGATGTTTAAACAAAAAGGTAATACTATTCATTTTAAAATCGGAAAAGCTATTTCTTGGGAAACATTTAATGAAACTAATTCTCATAAAGAATGGGCACAAAAAGTGAAAAACCACGTATATGCATTAAAAAACAACAATGAAAAATACTTTTTACCTACAATTGATCAAATAAATGGATAAAATAATTGAGCCCATACCGTTGAAATTAATTGAAAAGGAATTGAATTCAGATAGATTCATAAGAGCTACAAATAATGCAAATAATGAAATCTATATTGTCAACTCTCACAATAGTCCAAATGTTACAAAAGAAATAGGCAGACTCAGGGAAATTACATTCAGAAACGCTGGTGGCGGCACAGGGAAATCTATAGATCTCGATATTTTCGACACAAGAGATGAAGCCTACTACGAACAATTAATTGTCTGGGCCCCTGAATCTAAAGAAATAATTGGAGGATATCGATTTATAAAATGTAAACAAATATTAAACAGCAAATACGACAATCTAGCCACTAGTAAATTGTTTGACTTTTCCGATGAATTCAACAAAGAATTCCTCTCAAAAACAATTGAGCTTGGAAGGTCTTTCGTTCAACCTAATTTTCAGCCATCACAAGGAAGCAGAAAAGGAATTTTTTCTCTTGACAATTTATGGGATGGACTAGGATCCATTGTCGTAGATGAACCGGATATAAAATATTTTTTCGGAAAAGTGACTATGTATCTCGACTACAATAAATCTGCAAGGGATTATATTTTAGCATTTATGAATTACTTTTTCGCAGATGAAAACAAAATAATTACTGCAAAATCCCCATTAAAACACCATCATGATATCAACTACTTTATTAAAGAGATTGATGACCTCAACTATCAAGAAGCCTACAAACTTCTACAGCAAAAAGTAAGAGAATTAGGAGAAAATGTCCCTCCTTTAGTTGGAGCTTATATGAATCTATCATCCACCATGAAAACATTCGGCACCTCTTTAAATACTAGCTTTGGTGAAGTGGAAGAAACAGGCATCTTAATAACAATTGATGATATTTTTGAAGCAAAAAAAGATCGACACATCAACTCTTACATCAAATAATTAACTTTGTTATTTATTTGAATATGTCAATTAAAGCAACTTTTATAGAAAGCAACACTGATTGGAAAAAGTGCCCTAAGCCAGTTAAGCCTGAATATGCATTTATCGGAAGGTCTAATGTCGGCAAATCTTCCCTTATAAATATGCTTACAGAAAGAAGAGCTCTTGCAAAAACATCTGGAACACCAGGAAAGACCCAATTAATTAATCACTTTTCAATAAACGACCTATATTATTTTGCAGATCTACCAGGTTATGGATATGCCAAAGTTTCAAAAAAAAACAGAAAAAAATTCAGCGATTTTACTTTAAAATATTTAGAGAATAGGAAAAACTTAATGTGTGTTTTTGTATTAATTGACTCAAGAATTCCTCCTCAAAAAATAGACCTAGAATTCATGGAATATTGCGGAATTAAACAAATCCCTTTTGTAATGTGCTTTACAAAATTGGATAAATTAAAAGAGAAAGAAATTGAGAAAAACATAACTGATTATAAAAGCATTATGCTAGAAAACTGGGAAAGCCTCCCCAATGTTTTTGAAACATCCTCAAAAAAAATGATTGGCAAACAAGATATTATCGATTTTATTGAAGCTACAAATCAATTATTCAAAAGCTGAAAAACCAAAAAAAAATATTAATCGCTCCTCTTGATTGGGGCCTAGGACACATTACAAGATGCACTCCTTTAATTCAAAAATTAATTAATAGTGGACATCAAGTTATATCCTGTGGAAACAAAAACGCTGGCATTATTTTTAAAGAACACTTTCCTGAAATTGATCATCATTTAATTGATGGATACAACGTAAAATACAGCAAAGGAAAAAGCCAAGCTATTTCAATGATCATGCAGTCACCTAAATTCTTCAAGGTTATCAATAAAGAAAAAAAAGTTGCTGAAGCCCTTTCATCTCAATTAGGCATTGACTATATAATTTCAGACAATAGATTTGGGTTTAGATCTACCAAAACCACCAATATTTTTATTTGCCATCAGATCCACATCCAAGGTCCTAAATTATTAATGCCTATCTTCTACAAAATCAACTCGTATTTCATAAAACAATTTGACCATTGCTGGATACCAGACCATAACAGAAACAACAACCTTTCAGGCATCCTATCAGGGAATCCTAAACCAAAAAATTGTTCATTTATAGGTCCATTATCTAGATTTAGAGATCAAGCGAATTCAAAATCCTACAAATACAAATACTTAGCCATATTATCTGGACCAGAGCCCCAGAGGACATTATTAGAAAAAATTGTGATTGAACAGTTTTTAAAACAAGATTGCAAATGCGCTATTATAGGAGGAAAACCAGAAGGCTATAATTACAATGAAAATAACATAGTATACTTTAATCATCTTAAAACTGATGATTTCTTTAATCTCGTTAAGTCTTCTGAATTTTTAATTGCCAGATCTGGATATAGTAACATAATGGATCTAGCAGTCTTAAATAAAAACGTTATTCTTATACCGACTCCAGGTCAAACAGAACAGGAATATTTAGCAAAATACCACTCATTGAAATCAAAGACAAGATGGGTAAATCAAAGTGATTTTCATCTAAATGGAAAAAATAATTTCGGAAAAATTCAAACCTTTAAAGATGAAAACCTATTAGAAAAGGAATTAACTAAAATTGGCCTATAAAAAAAGGGAGCAAAGCTCCCTTTAATTAGTTGATAAAATATTTCTTACTTTACAAAATTAATGAAATCATAATCGGAACCATTCTTTTTCCACATCACTGCAACTGGATAACAATTAGCAGCTACCCAAGAACCTCCTAAAGTAACATCAAATTCTTCTAGATTACCATCACCATTTATTGTTACAGCTTTACCAAAAGCCGCATTTGATGCTTCTGCTCTTAGTACATAATTATGCACAAAGTTAGGGTCAGAAGGAGCTCCAGCAATATCTTGTTCAGCAACCTGTCCATCTTCTAATATGTAAACAGCCAAAAAGAATTCACCTGAAGTGCTTCCAGTCCATTGAGATTGAACTCTTACATTCATTGAAGTTCCAGAAGTGGAATGATCCATTGCCATGGCTACTTCAACAGATTTACCTATCTCAGTATTGACCGCAGAGCTTAACAAGCTATAACTATTAGCAATATCTGTAGTTCCAACATAAAAATGTGGCCACCCTGCACTAGGCAAAGCATCCATAATAGCATCACCAACTGAAGTTTCAAAATCACTATCACCGTGTAATTGAACCACTTGACAATCTGAATAATCATTAGTTATATCTGTTGAAAAAGAAGCTCCCCAATCACCACAATATGGACACCATGTAGCTGTCTTTTTAAAAACCAATGCTTTTTTAACTGAAGAGGGACTTGTACAAGACCCATCATCTTTTTTTGCTTCTGGATTATATGCTAAACTATTAGGATCAGTACATCCTTTTTTCTTACAAGATGAGAACCCACCTACTAAAGCAGCCATAACCACTATACCTAAAATTTTATTTATCTTCATAATTATTAATTTACTTATTGTATTATACTTTTATAAAGTAACGATAAATATAACGAAATTCACAATAAAAGAATAATTCACATTGGATTCCTACTTGGCTTTTTGCAAGGTAAATGAAAATGTAGAGCCTTTCCCTTTTGTACTTCTAACATTGATGGATTGCCCATGTGCCTCTACTATATGCTTAACAATTGCTAATCCTAACCCTGTCCCACCTTGATTTCTTGCCCTACTTTTATCAACTCTGTAAAATCTTTCAAAGATCCTATTTAAATGAATTTCATCCATCCCTATTCCATCGTCTGAAACCTCAATTAAAACATTATCTTCAATATCAAAAAAACGTACCTCTATACTACCCCCCTCCTTTGAATAATTAATCGCATTATTAATTAAATTTGTTAATACCTGACCAATTTTATCTTGATCACATAGCACATCAATAGGCACATTATAATTTTTATTAAATGCAACTTTGACTCTCTTTTCAAGTGCATATATCTCAACACCTTCAATAATTTCTTCTGACAATTGAATGATATCAGCTTTTTCAATATTTAACTTTATCCTCTCTGATTCAAATTTTGTAATAACATCTAAATCCTCAACAATTCTTGTCATCCTATCTACACCTTTTGATGCTCTTTTTAAGAATTCTTTATTTATTTTATCATCCTCAAGCCCACCTTCTAATAAAGTCAAGATATAACCCTGTATACTAAAAATAGGCGTTCTTAATTCATGAGCAAGATTCCCTAAAAACTCCTTTCTAAATGCCTCCTGCCCTTTCAACTTTGCAATTTCCTCTCTATTAGATTCAGCCCAATTCATTACTTCTTTTTCTGTTGCAGATAGTAAATCTTGACTCATATCTATCGGGAAATCTTCTTTAGAAATTTTATAATTATGAATTGTTCTATATAGCACCCTAATTTTCTGAGAAATCAACTTTTCCAATAGATAATAAATAATGAAATAAGAGAATAACCATAAAACAATTATTGATATTAAATAATAAACAATGCTAACCTGAAACTCTAACATGTAATTCAAGACAAGGACAAACACGGTAAAAAAGATAGCGACAACTGTTGCTAATAAAAATGCAAATTGATTTGGTGTTTTTATTCTCATATAAGCACTGCAAAATTATTAAAATAAACTGACTAATTTATTAACTATAAAATAGAGAAAAATTAAATACTTTAGCAACTCAATGAAACTAAAAAAGAAAATACTTGTGCTCTGTACTGGAAATAGTTGCCGAAGCCAAATAGCTGAAGCCTATTTAAAATATTTTATAAAAAAGAAAAACCTAACTATAGAAGTTTATAGCGCTGGAACTGCACCACACGGAATAAATCCAAGAGTCATAAAAATACTTTGTGAAGATAACATCAATATAAGTGACCACACTTCTAATCATGTAAATGAATACTTAAACAATGGCATTACACATGTAGTAACCGTATGCGATGATGCCAAACAGAAATGCCCAATTTTCCCTGAAAAAACAACCCTGCTTCACCACAGCTTTTCTGATCCATCTAAATCAAAAGGGAATCCCAATACAATAAAAAAAGAATTCAGAAAAACCAGAGAAGAAATCAAGTCTTTTTGTGAAAATTATATCAATAAACATTTTTAAACATGAAACCATCTAAAATATTTATAGGAGAATTTATTGGCACTTTTATTTTAGTTTTTATTGGTTGTGGATCTATAGCTTTAGCAATTACCTACGAATACCTTAGCTCATTATACGAAGTTGCTGCATTCTGGACAATTGGAGTCACCTTAGGAATATATGCATCGGCTAAATTATCTAATGCTCATTTAAACCCTGCTGTTACTCTAGCATTTTATATAGATAAACAAATCGGCTTGAGAGAACTGGTCAATTACTTTTTATCTCAATTTGCTGGAGCTGTTTTAGCAGGTTTTTTATTAATTCATTTAATAATGAATGATATTTCAGATTTTAATTTAGTAAATGCTAGTATCTTTGGAGAATATTATCCAAATCCCTCATTCGAAAACACCCATGACTGGGTCACAACTCCAATCGCTTTACTAACAGAAATAGTCGCAACTTTCCTATTGGTCTATACTATCTTTTGGCTAATCAAAATAAAGAAACTTGCACCATATCTTCCTATACTAGTAGGGATAACTGTTGGTGTATTAATCTGTTGTTTTGCTCCCTTAACACAATGCTGTATGAATCCCGCTAGAGATATTGGCCCAAGGATCATCTCTTTTTATTATGGATGGGAAGAAATAGCTTTTCACAATAATGGATATGGATGGCTAATGATCTATATTTTTGCTCCCTTAATTGGAGGTGCTTCAGGTGCAATAGCCCATAAATATTTACACACCTCTCAACCTTCTTAGCCTATCAAAAATAATTATGGTAGGCAACAACATTAACATGGCATAAAAAACATCCTCAACAGGAATTGTCCCCATTCTAATATTTAAATTATGGAGCTCGTTATACCAGACCACCTCTCCATCTAAACCAGTTCCTGTTAATATACCATTAACAATAAAAAAAGGAATCATAATGATTATAAATGATCGATAAAATAAGGTGATTTTTTTCCATTTATAGCTAAATATCAACAATAAAGACAGCGCTGAAAATGTTATAAAAGTATAAAGCTTTTCATGAAAAAATAAAGCCATTACCATTAAAATCATAGCTAAAAAAATACTTATAAATTTCGCATAGAAAACTTCCTTTAATGGCCAAACAATCTCTAGTGAAAAATAAGTAAACACACATGCGAAAGGAATGCAAATAAAAAACAAATATTCCTCCAATGGAACTCCGAAAAAACCAACTCCTAATAAATATTTAGAATTGAATCCCCAAATTCCATTTTCAGTAAATACTATATCCCAAATAATAAAAGGAATCCCTACCAGTAAACAGGCAATTATAAAAGACTTAAAATGACGATAAAACTGCAATCGTTTATGAAAAGAAAAAATAAATGGTATAATAAAAGCCCCAAGATCGACCAGTAGATAAGTATACATTATTTTTCTAAATAGAATTTGAAATACTTATAAGGGACCATAAGCATGCCAAAGCATTCACCATCCTCTTTACCTAAATGCTTATGATGCATTTTATGACCTCTTCTTATTGCAAGTAAATATTTATTTTTGGTTTTTGAAAGCACTTTAAATCTTTGATGAATAAAAAGGTCATGCACAAAAAAATAAGCTGCCCCATAAATTGTAATTCCCAAGCCTATCCAAAACAAAAAATAAGACACCCCTATATTAACTCCCAGCAACATGCATAAAGATCCAGGAACAGCAAAAATCAAAAAGAAAAAATCATTTCTTTCGAAAAAACTATTAGTTTCTTTTACATGATGATCCTTATGTAAATGCCATAAAAATCCATGCATAACAAACTTATGAGTAAACCACGCCACTCCTTCCATCATAAAAAAAGTAAAAACACATATAATTACATTCAACATCATCATTAGATTCTTTTCAACTTATTAGCAACTATAGATTCACAAGCAAGATACAATTTCTTTGTATTAGGAATCCTTATTCTTTCATTCATTATTTCACTAGGACTAGTTAGTTTTATCTTATCAAATAATGACCTATAATACCTATAGGCAACATATACACCTAATTTGGATGATTTAGGCAATAATTTTATACCAATCAATGCGTCATTAAAATCTTCTTGGATATCTTCTTCTATTTTCAATTTATCATCAAGAGAGAAATTACTAAACTCAACATTTGGAAAATACATTCTCCCTAGGTCATTATAATCTGACTTCATATCTCTTAAAAAATTAACTTTCTGAAATCCAGCACCCAATTTTCTAGCAGCATATTTTAATTCATTATATTTCACAGCATCTCCATCAACAAAAACTTTTAGACACATTAACCCAACAACTTCTGCAGATCCAACAATATATTCATCATATAAAATAGTTGAATAATTAACAACTTGTAGATCTTGCTCCATACTATCCAAAAACTTTTCTATTAACTGAATATCAATTTGATACCTTCTAACTGTTTCCTGAAAAGATTGAATGACAGGATTAACACTAATTCCAATTTCTATTGCTTTAAATGTCTCCATTCTTATCTGTCTTAATAGATCTGCCTTAGGGTAATCATGAAAACTATCAACTACTTCATCTGCCAATCTAACAAAACCATAAATAGAATAGATAGCATCATGCAATTTCTTATCCAATAAATTAATACCAATTGAAAAACTAGTACTATACGTTCTAGTAAGTAGTTTACTAGATTTTACAGAGACAATATCATAAAGTTCTTTCATAATCAACTATTAAAAAATTTATTGACTTCTTTTGCTGCAATTTGCCCAGAAATAATTGACGGAGGGACTCCTGGTCCTGGTACAGTTAACTGGCCTGTATAAAATAGATTTTTTACCTTTTTATTTCTGATCTTAGGCTTTAAAATTGCCGTTTGCTTCAAAGTATTCGCCAAACCATAAGCATTGCCTTTAAATGAATTATAATCACTTACAAAATCGTCTAAACAATAAGATTGATTAAAAATAATGTTTTCTCGTATGTCGTTACCTGTTAAATCCCTAAATCTGTTAAGAATTATAGACAAATATTTTAATCTAATTTCTTCAGAATCTTCAATTCCTGGAGCAATTGGAATTAAAAAAACTAAGCTATCCATACCTTCAGGTGCTACCTTAGTATCTGAAATAGATGAACAACTTAAGTAGAATAAAGGTTTAGTTGGCCATTTTGGATCCTCATAAATATCTTTTGCATGTTTTTTAAAATCCTCATCAAAAAACAAAGTATGATGCTCAATATTACTGAGCTTTTTATTAACACCAATATAAAAAAGTAAACTTGAAGGAGCTAGTTTTCTAGAGTTCCAATAATTTTCTGTGTAATTTCTATACTTCTTATCTAATAATTTAGATTCAACATGATGATAGTCAGCACCTGCAACAACTGCATCAAATGACAATTTATTACCATTGACAATAATTGATTTAACATTTTTATTATCAACATTTATTTTATCAACTGTTGAATTAAGATGGAATATAACGCCTGACTCTTTTGATAACCTTTCAAAAGCTTTAATGACTGAGTAAAAACCACCTTTTGGATAATATGTACCCTCTACCATACCTGTATAATTCATTAAACTATATAAAGCAGGAGTATTTTCAGGTGTTGCGCCTAGAAAAAGTATTGGAAATTCCATTAATTGTATGAGTCTAGAGTCTTTAAAGTATCTTCTAACATATCTATTAAATGATGAAAATATATTTAGATAAAATAACCCTTTGATGACCTTGAAATTTATAAATTCAAAAATAGAGTGCGATGGTTTTACAACCAAATCTTTCATGCCAATGTCGTATTTAATCTTTGCATTCTTCATGAACTTTTCAAGCTTTTTAGCACTACCTTTTTCAATAGCCTCAAAACAACTTTTAAGCTCATCAAAAGAAGATGAAACATTGATTTTATCTTCTGGCCCAAAAACAACAGAAAAACCAGGGTTTAACTTTTCTAATTCAAAATAATCAGCTGTTTTTTTACCATGTTTTTCAAAAAAATCATCAAAAACATCTGTCATCCAATACCATGAAGGACCCATATCAAAAGTAAAACCATTACTTTTTAATTGTCTAGCTCTTCCGCCAATTGAATTATTTTTTTCAAAAACCTCAACATGATATCCCATAGAAGAAATATCAATAGCAGCAGCTAAACTTGAAAATCCTGAACCAATTACAGCAACCTTTTTCATTCTTTAATATTTTTTAAATAAAATTCAAATGATTCAATATCATAGAATTTGATTGCATCTGTTTTTATTAACTTAGTTATAAATGTATTGCCTGCAATTAATAATTTAGATTTATTTCGATTCGACCACAACTTATCTACAAAAAGCTGTATTTTATTTTGTTTTTGACCAACAATAAATGTTGTGAATATAATACTAGGGTTAATCTTTTTTATACACATTTCAATACTTTCAATTGAAATAGACAGACCAATATTTACAGTCTTATGTCCTGCTTGTCTAAATAAAAACTCTGCATAAAGCAAAGCAAAATTATGATTCTCCCAAGGAGGTGTAAAAAGTAAAACAGTTGATTTATTTAACGAATTAATTTCAATTTGATCAATTGAAGATGAAATTTTTCTAGTAACAAGAGAAGATAAAAAATGCTCATTTGCAGGATAAATTTCTCCAGTAGTCCATAAAACACCTAATTTATTAAGTAAAGGGAGAAGGACATTTTTGAATGTATTAGAAAATCCTATTTTTTTGATTAAATCATTGACAATTTCTTTAAACCCCGATTCATTAAACTCAAGAGAATCAATAATTAATCTATTAATTTGTGATTTATAATCGTCATCAGTCATAGTCATGAAACTTACTTTGTCAGCAATTTCATTCATATCCATTTTAGCTATCTTACTAATCTTGAGTCCTTTATCAACAAGTAATGAAACATTTAAGATTTTTCTTAATTGTTTATCATCATAGGTTCTTATATTAGTGTCAGTTCTGTCAGGTAATAATAAATTATACCTTTTTTCCCATATTCTTATGGTATGAGATTTAATTCCTGATAATTTTTCTAAGTCAGCTATTGAATAATTGGACATTTTGTTTAATTTTGTGCTAAAATAGTTAAACAAAACTAATGTTCAAAATAAAAGTGAATAAAATTTTTTTTATAGTTGGCATGTTTTTTCTAAGTGAATCATACATGTCACAGTCTGGTATTGTAAAAGGTAGAGTATTTGACCAAATGAATAATGAAGAAATTCCATTTGCCAATATTTACATTGAAGAACTTGAGATTGGAACAGCAACTGATCTAGATGGTAATTATGAAATAAAAGAAATTAAGCCAGGTCTCTATAATATACTTTTTACATTTATTGGATATGAAAGCACCAGAAAGGCTGAAGTAATTGTTTCCTCTACAAAACCTACTATACTTAATATTGGATTACTTGAAATGTCCACTAATCTAGATGAAGTTGAAATAAAAGCGTCTCCTTTTGAAAAATCAGAAGAAAGCCCAGTCAGTAAAAGGAATATTAGTGCTACAGAAATTTACAGAAACCCTGGAGGCAACAGAGATATTTCTAAAGTAATTCAATCATTACCTGGAGTTGCTTCAACAGTAGCTTTCAGGAATGATATAATTATAAGAGGCGGTGCTCCTAATGAAAATAGGTTTTACTTAGATGGCATTGAAGTTCCTAATATTAATCATTTTGCAACTCAAGGTTCCTCTGGTGGTCCAGTAGGAATGATCAATGTAAATTTCATCAGAGAAGTAGACCTTTACTCAGGTGCATTTCCAGCAAATAGAGGAAATAGCTTAAGCTCTATAATGGAGTTCAAACAAATTGATGGTAATACAGATAGAATTGCATCTACTTTTACCATTGGATCAAGTGATATCGGAATGACCATTGATGGTCCAATGGGAAAAAAATCAACATTTGTGTTTTCTGCAAGAAGGTCCTATTTACAATTCTTATTTAAAGCAATTCAGCTTCCTTTTTTACCAACTTATAATGATTTTCAATACAAGCAAAGCATTAATATTAATAATAAAAACAAAATCACTTTAATAGGACTAGGCGCTATTGATGATTTTGAATTAAACTTAGGACTAAATGACAATGTTACAGACCAAGACACCTATGAAAGAAACGAATACATCTTAGGTTATTTACCTGTAACTACTCAATGGAATTATACCGTTGGAGCCAAATGGACCCATTTTAAAGAAAATAGCTTCCAGGACCTAGTTATTTCAAGGAATCAATTAAATAATTCTTCTGTTAAGTATGCTGGCAATATTGAGACCCCTGAAAACTTACTTCAAGACTATAACTCTCAAGAAATAGAAAATAAAATTAGGTGGGAAAACACCTATAGAAAAAATGGATGGAAAATTAATTACGGCATAGGCTATGAATATGTTGAATATACTAATTCAACTTTTCAAAAAATATCTATCAATGACACAAGCATTACCATTAATTTTAATTCTGCATTGAATTTCAGTAAATTCAACTTGTTTGCACAATCAAGTAAAAAATTATTCAATGACAGACTTATTCTTTCTTTAGGAATAAGAACAGACAACAATACTTATTCAGAGAAAATGCTAAATCCATTTTCACAAATATCACCAAGATTTAGCTTTTCGTATGCTTTAAACAAACAAATTAGCTTGAATTTTAATACTGGAAAATATTTTCAGCTACCTGCATATACTGTACTAGGCTATAGAGATGCAAATAACAATCTAATCAATAAAGAAAACGAAATTAGCTATATTTCTAATGACCATGTAGTTGCAGGCATAGAATATTCTCCTGGAAATTCAAATAAAATAACTATTGAAGGATTTTACAAAAACTATCACAATTACCCTTTTATTTTAGCTGACAGTATTTCACTGGCTAATCTTGGAGGTGATTTTGGAGTAATAGGAAATGAACCTGTTAGCAGTACATCTGAAGGAAGAGCATATGGAATTGAATTTTTAGCACAACAAAAGCTAAGTAAAAATTTCTACGGCATTCTAGCTTACACCTGGGTTAAAAGTGAATTCAAAGATAAAAACGGAGCTTACCGACCATCTGCTTGGGACAATGGGCATATTATTAGCTTAACTGCTGGGAAGAAATTCAAAAATGATTGGGAAATTGGATTTAAATTTCGTTTTTCTGGGGGATCACCATATACTCCATTTGACACATTAAACTCATCTATCATACAAGTTTGGGATGTAAATAATGTTGGTGTTTTTGATTATAATCAGCTAAATTCTCTTCGATTAAGCACAAATCATGGTTTAGACATTAGGATTGATAAAAAATGGTACTGGAAAAAAATAGCCTTAAATTTGTATTTAGACATTCAAAACCTTTACAACTTTCAAGCTGAAACACCCCCTAGCTTACTTGTTATTCGAGATAATAACGGGAATAAAGTCATAGATCCATCTGACCCCAATAGGTATTTATTAAAAGAGATTAGCAACACTACAGGAACTGTACTACCAACAATTGGCTTACAATTTGAATTTTAAATCATTGCTCTACGGCTTCAACTCCAGCAATTTCAGGCACACTCACTTTAAGAGACTCTTCCAAGCCTGCTTTTAAAGTCACTGGACTTATTGAGCATGTTTGACATGCTCCTAATAGACGAACTCTTACTTTTTTATCTTCAGTTATTTCGATAAGTTCCATATCACCCCCATCATTCTTAAGATAAGGTCTTAATTGATCTATTACAAGGTTTACTCTATTTGTTAATTCTTCATCTTTCATTAAGAAGAGCATTTTGGTTCACCATATTCTACAGGCACCACCTTTGTTGGTTCTATATTTTTATTTCTCCACTCAATACTTTGTACTATGTTTTCACACATTTCCATAAATGCATCTTTAGAAGGGGTGCCTTGTTGTAAGACTGCTGGCCTCCCAGCATCTCCGCTTTCGCGTACACTCTGAACCAATGGGATTTGACCCAACAATGGGACTTCGAGTGAATTAGCAAGATCTTTACCTCCATCCTTTCCAAATATATAATATTTATTATCTGGCAGCTCTTTAGGAGAAAACCAGGACATATTTTCTACTATACCAAGTACAGGCACATTAATAGAATCCATTTTGAACATATTAATTGCTTTTTTTGCATCTGCCAAAGCGATGGCCTGAGGTGTGCTTACTACAACAGCACCAGTTAATGGTAAAGCCTGAACTATTGATAGGTGAATATCTCCAGTACCAGGAGGTGAATCAATAATCAAGTAATCTAGCTCACCCCAATCTGCATCAAAAAGCAATTGATTCAATGCTTTAACTGCCATTGGCCCTCTCCAAACAATAGCTTGATTAACTTCTGCAAAAAATCCTATAGACAATATCTTAACATCATAATTCTCAGCAGGAACAATTAATTGTTTTCCATTTACTTCCTTAGACTTTGGTCGATAATGCTGGCAATCGAACATTAAAGGAGTTGAAGGACCATAAATATCTGCATCTATAATTCCAACCTTATATCCTTTTTTAGACAAGCCAACTGCTAAATTACTTGCTATTGTAGATTTCCCTACACCTCCCTTTCCAGAAGTAACGGCAATAATGTTTTGAATATTCGGCAACACCTTTTGTGATGATTCTTCTTTTTTCATCCCCACTATTTCCACCTGAATAGAAAGCTGGTCTTTAAACTTTCTTTGAATAGCAAATTCACAAGCTTCAATCATTCTTCTTTTTGCATGCATCGCTGCATTTTTAATTGAAACTTTAAAAGCTACATTAGTTCCTTCAATCTTTAGATCACTTATCAAATCTAGAGCAACTATATCTTTTTTAAGATCCGGCTCAACAACAGTTGATAATGCTTTTAATATCTCTTTACTTGTTAATTCCATTATTTAGAATATTTCTAAACAAAAATAGAAAAGTTTCTTTAGAATTTCATGTCAAAGTAATTCATGAGATGGATCCCAAAAGATATCCTTGAAATTTTGAACAAGGTCATCTCGAACAATAACACCCTCTTTTTCTAATAATTCTTGCATTTCTAAAGGATTAGAAAAATAATTCTTACCAGTAAGTATTCCTTTTCTATTGATTACACGATGAGCTGGGAGATCTAAACCTTTTCCTATTGTTGAATTTAATGCCCAGCCAACCATTCTAGCACTTCTCTTTGTTCCTAAATAGTTAGCAATAGAACCATATGTAGTAACTCTTCCAACAGGGATAAGTCTTACAACGTCATATACATTATCATAAAAAGAAAACTCTTTCATCTTATTATGAATTTTCCCGAAAATTCAGTTTCCGACAAGTTCGATCTATATTGATAGATATAGGCACCAATTGCATATCCTCTAAGATCTATGAATAAATAATCTCTTATTCCATTATATTCTTGGATTTTTTGACCAATCGAATTATAAATAGATAATACATAATCTGCCACCCCCACATGCTGATGATAAAAATATGCATAGTCATTGGCTGGATTTGGAAACAATAGAAACTCTTCTTCACTATAAATTTCAGGTGGAGCCTCAAATCCAAATAAATACAGACCATTTTTCCTGTCTGAACATAAGATCCTTCCACTAGGTAGATTAGGGTACACTCCCCACATACCTCGATATAAGCCAGCATTTGAACCATCATAGGTGTCGTAGTAACCTAACCTTTTAGGCAAAGCAATATTCCTTACATCAAAAATCTGAAGACCATCATTATAATAGCTTATGTACGCTATGCCATTTTTAACAATTACATTATGAGGTAAAGTATTCTCATAAAAACCAGTAGTAAATAAAGAGCTAACCTTTATGTCTGAAAGGTCTGATACATCCAATACTTTTACCCTCATCCCGATAGTTTCATCACATAGTACATAAGTATTACCATCTTCACTTAGCCAACCTGAATGATTGTATCCTTTATCTGTATAAAACTCTAGACTCCCTAATGTCAAAGGTACAGTTGGATCAGAAAAATCAACAACCCTTAACCCTTCAGAGCCACAATTTAAATAGGCTGTGTCGTTTCTAACAAAAGCATCGTGAACATAATCTACATAATCATAGCTCGATATAAATACTGGATGATAAGGATCTTCAATATCATAGCAGGTCATTGGAAAAGGACCTGTTGACGTTATCCCCCCACAAGAGTATAGTCTTGACTTTGCACTGTCAATAAATATATTATGTGATCTTATGATTAAAGAACTACTGTCATAAATTACATGAACACTGTCAGGCAAATAGCCAAGGTCCATGATTTGCAACGAGCTATACCCTTCATCACATACAGCATATAAATAGCCATTATGATCATGATAATCTCTATGTACAGCATCTGGCGCAATGTGAATTCCTGGAACAAAATCAATTGAATCTAGTTGATCATCTTCTGTAATTCTAAGTATATGAGTACCATTTGCAGATCCTATAACTGCATACTCTTGACCAGCTTGAACAAAACCCCATACTTCATTAAATATAGATTCACCATCATTAGTAACAACCAACCCTGATGTCGTCCAATTATCTAACAAAAAGACATTTTCTGATTGAGAATTGAAAACAATTGAATATAATAATAAGTGTACTAAAAAGGAATATTTCATTTTCTAAAGTTAAATAAAGTTAACTTTCATGCATTAATAGTTTATTTATAAATTTTAAATCGGCATTTATTATTTATTGATTTATATTCGTTGGTTAAATGAAGAATTTAGTCATCATACCTACCTATAACGAAAAAGAGAATATTGAAAAAATAATCCACACTATCTTTTCTTTAGAAATCAATTTCCATATCCTCATTGTTGATGATGGGTCTCCTGATGGCACTGGTCAAATTATTAAATCTTTACAAACTGAATTTCCAAACTCGCTTCATCTTCAAGAAAGAAAAGGGAAATTAGGACTTGGAACTGCTTATATTCATGGTTTTAAATGGGCTTTGCAAAAAGATTATGATTTTATTTTCGAAATGGATGCAGACTTCTCTCACGACCCCAATGACCTTATTAGGTTACTTGCTGCCTGCAAAGAAGAAGAGTGTGACTTTAGTATAGGATCTAGATATATAAAAGGTGGAAATGTAAAAAACTGGCCTAGAACTAGGTGGCTTATGTCCTATTTTGCTTCAGTTTATGTGAGGATTATTTTATTTGTTAATATAAAAGATACAACTGCAGGGTTTAAATGCTACAAAAGAGCAGTTATTGAAAAAATAGACCTTGATAATATTTGGTTTGTTGGATATGCTTTTCAAATCGAAATGAAATATTCAGCACTACAATTAGGGTTTAAAGCAAAAGAAGTTCCTATTACATTTACTGACAGGATCCTAGGAGAATCTAAAATGAACATGAGTATTTTTAAAGAAGCTTTCTGGGGAGTAATTAAATTAAGAAAAAAGAAATTTTAATGAGCACTTTAATTATTAGAGATGTTTCAGTTGTAAATGAAGGTGAAATATTTACTGCTGATGTTTCTATTGAAAACGAGAAAATATCCAAAATATCATCTGAAAGTATTCAAGGATCTTTTGACCAAGAAATCAATGGAGAGAATCTACACCTAATACCAGGAATGATTGACGATCAAGTTCATTTTAGAGAGCCTGGACTCACTCATAAAGCAACTATTTATACAGAATCTAAAGCAGCAGTTGCTGGTGGGATTACTAGCTTCATGGAAATGCCTAATACCATTCCTAACACAGTTACTCAAGAGTTACTAGAAAATAAATACCAGATCGCAGCAAAAAACTCTTTAGCTAATTATTCATTTTTTATGGGTGCCACTAATGATAACTTAACAGAAGTTCTCAAAACTGACCCATTAAATGTATGTGGCATTAAAATCTTCATGGGTTCCTCTACAGGAAATATGCTTGTAGACAATAAAACCACATTAGAGCAAATATTTAAGGACTGCCCTATGCTAATAGCTACCCACTGTGAAGATGAAGCTACTATTCAAAAAAATACTGAATTATACAGGTCTAAATATGGAGAAAACATACCTATTCATTATCACCCAATAATAAGAAATGAAGAAGCTTGTTATCGTTCATCATCTACTGCTATAGAATTGGCAAAAAAACACGATACGAGACTCCATATTCTTCATATATCAACAGGTAAAGAAGTAGAATTATTTAAAAACAATCTTCCTTTAACTCAAAAAAGAATTACTGCTGAGGCATGCATTCATCATTTATGGTTTAACGAAAAGGATTACCATGAAAAAGGAACATTTATTAAATGGAACCCTGCTGTAAAATCAGAAAACGATAGGCTAAAAATCATTGAAGGGATAAATAATAATAACATAGATGTAATAGCAACTGATCATGCACCTCACACATTAGAAGAAAAAAACAACTCCTATTTTAATGCTCCTTCTGGTGGGCCATTGGTCCAGCATGCATTACTCGCTTTACTAGATTTAGTAGACCAAGGTTATTTTACACTTGAAAAAGTAGTTGAGAAAACAAGTCACGCTGTAGCAGATTGTTTTCAAATTGCTCAAAGAGGTTATATTAAAGAAGGCTTTTATGCTGACCTAGTTCTTGTAGACCTTAACGCAGAGGAGCATATTAATAAAGATCAATTATTATATAAATGCAATTGGTCTCCATTTGAGGGGCATACTTTTAAATCAAGGATAAGGTGCACTATTGTTAATGGTGAATTAGTTTATTGTAATGGCGCTTTCAATGAAAACAAAAAAGGAGCTCGTCTTCATTTCAATCGATGAAAAAAATAATTTACATTTTATTTATCCTTGGCTTTTTCAGTTGCAATTCTGATTCAATAAAATCTCCATTAATACATGAAAAAGAAATGGCTGTCATTCTATTTGATCTTCATTTAACTGAAGCATATGTTAGCCAGCTTAAATTAAACACCACAAATACCTTAGACACCTTAAGCTATTACAAACAATTGGTGTTTGTAAAACACAATACTAGTGAAACTTCTTTTAATAAAGCAATGAAATATTATGCTCAATACCCAGAAAAATTAAAAAAAATATATGAAACTGTCAAACAACAAATTCATAAAAAAGACCTTCAGCTCCCTCATATAGACGAGTTTAACAATAGTCAAACATTAGAAATTAAAGACTCTATGGAAATAACTATTAAAGAAATTCAACCATTTTCAAAAATGAAAAAGCCATAATCTCTTTTTAATTATTAACTTTCAACTAACTTATTTGAAAAATGAAAACTAATTTTTTACTCTTTCTATCATCCATCATTTTTATCTCATGCAGTCAATGGTCTGAAGAAGACAGTGTAAAATACATGGAGCATTGTAAAAAGTCAAAGTTCAAAAAAGAAGAATGTGAATGCCATCTTAATAAAATCAAAGATCAATTCAGTTCCTTTGATGATGTTAGTGAAAACGAAGATGAAATGATAGGGATTTTTGAAAACTGTTTACTAAAAGAACAGGTTGAAGAAGAATAATCTGCCTTATACTAAAATTTAAATCGCCTAATTCTTTATTTACTTTAAGATAAGTCTAAACTGTTTTTTTTTGAACTAATAAATAAAGAATTGCTATACAAATAACAACACTTAATAAAATATTCAAAAGAGCTATCAATGACTGACCGGTTCTAAATAGGTCTAAAGTCTCTATACTAAAGGTTGAAAAAGTACTGAATCCTCCACAATAACCAACAACCAATAGTAGCTTCAGATCGTCATTTAACCATTTCGTACCTACAGAAAAATAAAGAATTAAGCCCATAACAATACAACTCAATATATTAGCAGCAAACGTACCTAATGGAAATCCACTAACAGCAAATTTATTTACAACATTTCCTACTCCAAATCGAGAAATAGCACCCAAGCCCCCTCCAATAAAAACATATAGATAGCTTAACATTTTATCCAGTTAAATTGTTTAGAAAGATAATAAAGAATTGCAGCAATTCCACATCCAACTATTGCACCAATAAATACATCACTTGGATAATGTACTCCAAGATACACTCTACTGTAGCCTATTAAAGATGCCCAAATCAATAAAAGCCAAAATAGCCACTTATACTTTTTACCTATAAGAAGAAAAACCATGGTTGCAATTGAAAACATATTAGAAGCATGACTAGAAATAAATCCAAATTGACCTCCAGTATAGTCATTCACTAAATGCAATTGTCCTTTTAAAACTTCATGATGAGTTGGGCGAAATCTTTCAAACACCTCCTTAAAACAATATTTAGCATTTAAATCAGAAATACCAACTGTAAGTGCTATTAAACCACAAATAATGATAGTTTGCTTTAAACCAAAACATCGATATAGTAAAAAAGCAAAAAATAAATAAAAAGGTATTCCAAAATAGGGGGCGCTAACAAACCACATTATTTCATCAAAAAAAGGAGAATTCAAACCATTTACTTTTAATAGCAACCAATGATCCCAGGATTCTATTTGATCTAAAAAAGTCATTTATTAATCCTTTTCCATAAGAGATCTTTGAGCTCAATTAATCCTTTTCCTGCAACTGAAGAAATACATACCACTTCTACATTTTTAGGGAATTCTTCTTTTAACTCACTCATTAGCTCATCATCTAGAAGGTCACATTTTGTTATAGCAAGTACTCTTTCCTTATCCATTAACTCTGGATTGTATTGCTCCAACTCATTCAATAAGACCTGATATTCTTTTTCAATTTGATCTGTATCTGAAGGGATCATAAAAAGCAAAACAGAATTTCTTTCGATATGACGAAGAAAACGATGCCCCAACCCTTTTCCTTTATGTGCCCCCTCTATAATTCCAGGGATATCTGCCATAACAAATGACTTATGATCTCTGTAACCTACAATTCCAAGGTTAGGAACAATTGTAGTAAAGGGGTAATTAGCTATTTCAGGCTTTGCTGCACTAACAACTGACAACAAAGTTGACTTCCCTGCATTTGGAAAACCAACCAATCCCACATCCGCAAGAATTTTTAATTCGAGAATTTTCCATTCTTCTTTCCCCGGTTCTCCAGGTTGAGCATATCTTGGTGTTCGATTAGTAGGTGACTTAAAATGATCATTTCCCATTCCTCCTCTACCTCCATTTAATAAAACTATTTCCTCACCATGTTCTGTAATCTCAAATAAGACTTCTCCGCTTTCAGCATCCTTTGCAACAGTACCTAAAGGAACTTCTAAAATTTCATCCTTTCCATTTTTTCCTGTTTTAAGATTGCCAGATCCTTGTTCGCCATGATCAGCAATAACATGTTTTCTATACTTTAAATTTAAAAGTGTCCATATCTGACTATTTCCTTTAAGTATAATATGCCCCCCTCGACCTCCATTACCACCATCAGGACCACCTTTAGGAGTAGTTCTATCTCTATAAAAGTGAGCAGAACCAGCTCCTCCTTTACCTGATCGGCAACAGATCTTTACATAATCCACAAAATTGGAAGACGGCATGATTTCAATTAAGCTTTATTATTGATCACATCATAAAGTCTATGTGTAATTTCATCTATTTCACCTACACCATTAACTGAAATAAATTTATTTTGACTTTCATAATGATCTGCAACTATTGCAGTTTGTTCGTTATAAACTTTGATTCTATTTGCAATTATAGATTCATCCTGATCATCTGCTCTCCCACTGTCCTTTCCTCTATTTAATAGCCTTGCAATTAACTCCTTATCTACAACTTCCAATGCCAGCATTATTGAAACATCCGTTCCAATAGAATTCAAAAAAGCATCCAATGCTAACGCTTGATTAGTTGTCCTAGGAAAACCATCAAAAATAAACCCTTTTGGAGCAGTATATTTATTCACTTCTTGTTCTAACATCTGAATAGTCACTTCATCAGGCACTAATTCACCTTTATCCATATAGCTTTTTGCCAGCACACCAAGAGAAGTCTCCCCTTTAATATTGGAACGAAAAATATCTCCAGTAGACAAATGAACCAATTCATATTTATCTATTAATTTTTCTGCCTGTGTGCCTTTTCCTGCACCTGGAGGTCCAAACAATACAATATTCAACATAGTTGTTTAAATTTTATTCTTCAATAATATAAATATCTTCTAAATTTCTTCCTAAACCATCGAAATCCAAACCATAACCTACTAAAAATTCATTTGCTACTTCAATCCCTTTATAATCAACTGGAATGTCTTTCTTATAAGCGTTTGGTTTAAATAAAAAGGTAGCTACCTTAAGTGATCTAGGTTGAAAGTTCATTAAAGTTTCTACTATATATTCCAGCGTATTACCTGAATCAACAATATCTTCAAGGACTAACACATCTCTATCTTTAATTTCTTCATTTAGCCCAATTAATTCATTTATTTTACCAGTAGAATCTGTTCCTTCATAGGAAGCTAGTCTTATAAAAGCTACCTCACAATCACTTTCAAACCTCCTCACCACATCTGCCGTGAATAAAAATGAACCATTTAATACGCCTATAAAAACAGGACTCTTGTCTTTATAATCACGATTAATATCAACAGCAACCTTATCTATTGCATCTTGAATAGTATTTGCGTCTATAAATCGCTTAAATTTCCTATTATGTAATTCAATTCTTTCCATTTCTTAAAAGAAAGTGCCAAAGTTAACAAATTCATTTTACTGAAAAATGGTTGTTTCTTTAATTTGGTAACTTACATTTGCAAATACATTTTAACAAATGAGTATATATGCAATTTTTTAGTTCAAATTTTAAACTAGGAATATTAGGGGGCGGTCAGCTAGGAAAAATGCTTTTATATGATTGTAAAAGATATGATATTTTCACAAAAGTGATGGACCCTAATAAAAATGCTCCTTGTAATAAAATTGCTGATGTATTCACCGTAGGAGATTTAATGGATTATGATGATGTTATCAATTTTTGCAGTGATGCAGATGTTATTACTGTTGAAATTGAAAATGTAAATACAGACGCATTGGAGTTCTTAGAAAAGAATGGGAAAAAAGTTTTTCCAACTGCAAGTACTCTTAAAACAATCCAAAACAAATCTAAACAAAAAGACTTTTACAAAGAGAATAGCCTACCAACATCAGCTTATAAAAACTACACTGATATATCAGAAATAACCGAAGACTATAATAATGGCAACATACAATTACCTGCTGTTTGGAAAAGCGCAAAGTTTGGATACGATGGAAAGGGCGTAAAGATCATTAATAATTTTGATGACATCAAGAATCTTCCAAATGTAGAATGTCTTATTGAGGACAAGGTTAACATCAAGAAAGAAATTTCTGTAATTGTTGCTAGAAATCAGCAGAATCAAGAAGCTTGTTTCCCTGTAGTAGAAATGGAATTCAATGATTCTTCTAATTTGGTTGAATATGTTATGTGCCCTGCTAAAATTTCTAAAGAATTAGAAGAAAAGGCCTATGAAATAGCCATTAAAACAGCACAATGCTTTAAAAGTGTTGGGCTATTAGCAGTTGAGCTTTTCATTACTAATAATGATGAAATTTTAATTAACGAAGTTGCTCCAAGACCTCATAACTCAGGTCATCATACTATTGAATGTTGCTTTACTTCACAATTTGATCAACACATTAGAAGTGTACTGAATTTACCACTTGGCAATACTGGAATTAAAATTCCTGGAATAATGGTAAATTTGGTTGGAGAAAATCAAATTGAAGGAGATGTAGTTTATAAAAACATTGAAGAACTATTTAACATATCTGGAGTTTACACTCATTTATATGGGAAGAAAAAATCTAGACTTAATAGAAAGATGGGACACATTACAATAGTGAATAAAGAAATTGAAAAAGCTATAAAAATCGGAAAAGAGATTAAAGAATTAGTTAAAGTAACAGCATAAATATGAAACAAGTAGGAATCATAATGGGTAGCAAAAGTGATTTACCAATCATGCAAAATGCAATTGATATTTTAAATGAATTAGGTATTGAAGCTGATGTTAAAATTGTATCTGCACACAGAACTCCAGATCAAATGTTCGACTATGCTAAAAGTGCAATAAACAAAGGAATTAAAGTAATCATTGCAGGCGCGGGAGGCGCTGCACATTTACCTGGAATGGTTGCATCAATAACTACGCTCCCAGTCATTGGAGTACCCATTAAATCTAGTAACTCAATAGATGGTTGGGATTCTGTTTTATCTATTTTACAAATGCCCAATGGTGTTCCTGTTGCAACAGTAGCGCTCAATGGTGCACAAAATGCAGGAATTCTTGCTGCTCAAATATTAGGCACAGAAAATACCAAAATTCAAGAAAATTTAATCAGCTACAAACTTAAACTCAAAGAAAAAGTTGATCAATCAAATAAAGACTTAGAATAGGTCACATTATTTTTAATGTATAAACACTCTAAGCATATGATCAAAACTGACATTATCATTATAGGAGCAGGACCAGTAGGATTATTCACAGTATTTGAAGCAGGTTTATTGAAATTAAAATGCCACCTCATCGATGCTTTACCTATACCAGGTGGCCAATGTGCAGAGATCTATCCTAAAAAACCAATCTATGATATTCCTGGTTACCCTGAAGTTTTAGCAGGTAATCTGGTTGATAATTTAATGAATCAGATTAAACCATTCAATCCTGGATTTACTTTAGGAGAAACTGCCTTGAATGTTGAAAAATCAGCTAATAATCAATTCATAGTTACTACTAAAGAAGGAACTCAGCATCAAGCTCCAGTAGTCGCTATAGCAGGAGGGTTAGGTGTTTTTATTCCTAGAAAACCTCCTATTCAAAACATCTCTAGCTTTGAGAATAAGGGAGTCAATTATATTGTTAAGGACCCCGATCTTTTCAAAGACAAACGCATAGTTATTTCAGGAGGTGGAGATAGCGCATTGGATTGGGCACTTTATTTCGCAAATGGTTTTTGTAGTGACGTAACACTAATTCACAGGAGTCAGCAATTTAGAGCTCATCCAGATTCTGTTCAAAGAGCTATGGATATGGCTAAAAATGGAAAATTAAAAATGGTGCTCGATTCAGAAGTTATTGGATTAGAAGGAAATGCTCATCTAGAGCAAATAACTATCAAAACTAAAGGTGCTGAAAATTCAACTATCACTACTGATTATTGGTTGCCTTTATTTGGATTAACTCCAAAGCTTGGACCCATTGCTAATTGGGGATTGGAGATTGAAAAAAATGCCATAGTAGTGGATAATTCTACTGATTATAGCACCAATATAGATGGAATCTATGCTATTGGTGATGTAAATACATATCCTGGTAAATTAAAACTCATACTTTGTGGCTTTCATGAAGGAACTATAATGGTTCAATCTGCATTTAAAAGAATTTATCCCAATAAAAATCATGTATTAAAATATACTACTGTAACTGGTATAGTTGGGTTTGATAATAAATAACTTACTATAATTGAGTGCTGATAATTTCATAAAAATAACGGTCATTGATAGAGATGGAAAAGAGCATCTTCTAGATGCACCTACTGATATGAACCTAAATATCATGGAGCTTTGTAAAAGCCATAACCTTCCAGTTGATGGCACTTGTGGAGGAATGGCCATGTGCGCCTCATGTCAAGTATATATTGAAACTGATCATGTTTCATTAGAGAAAAGCAATGACGAACAGGCTATGCTGGATGAAGCCTGGCATGTTCAAGATAATAGTCGCTTAGGTTGTCAGATACCTATCACTTCCAAACTTAATGGATTAAAATTAAAAATAGCTCCAGAAGTAGTAGAAGATAATGAATGGTAGCTACTTAAATTCTTTTGGTATTGAACATACTGGAATTGGATTCATTTTATGCTGATTGACTTTATTTAGCTTTTTATAAATTTCCAATACATTTTCTTGTCTTTCTGATAAAGAAGCATCAGAATTGTTTCCAATATAACTCATTGCCCATTCCAATTCGGGGTAAGTAGCTCCCAACTGGTCTTCATCTGTACGATCATCCCCCCACAATCCATCTGTTGGTTTAGCGTTTAAAATTGAGCTGATGATATTTAAATGTACTCCCAACTGAAAAACTTCAGTTTTTAATAGATCTGCTATTGGCGAAATATCTACTCCGCCATCTCCGTATTTTGTAAAAAAACCAACTCCAAAATCTTCTACTTTGTTTCCTGTCCCTGCCACTAATAATCCATAATGTCCTGCAATAGCATACAAAGTGGTCATTCTTAATCGGGCCCTAACATTTGCCATTGTTAATTCATCTTGAATTTCCTGTGGGTAAGATTTGATAGATGTATTGAAAATCTCAGTTAAATCAATTTCTAAATCGACAACATTAGCATATTGATTTTTTAGCCATTCTATGTGCTCAGAAGATCTATTTAGTTGATCATTAGGTTGTAATATAGGCATACTTACAACGATTACCTTTTTACCAGTTAAGGCACATAATGTAGAAGTAACTGCAGAGTCAATACCTCCAGAAATCCCAACAACAAAACCATCAATTAAAGCTTTATCTGAATAAGATTTCAGCCATTGAACAATATGGTCAATAATCTTTTGATGTTCCATTAAATGTTTTAAAACAGGACACCTATCGTTAAACTTACACTTCCAGGTATAGATTTAGCTCCCACATTTTGAAACTGACCCGTATTCTCATTTAATTCCCTTAAGTAATCTTCCCCTTGTTCTCGGGTTAAAGCATTTGTTGCAAAATAATGATAATGCAAAGCGAAGAATAAAGAGGTAGTGCCTGATATATTGTATTCTGCTCCTCCGCCAACTAACAATCCTAGACGAATTGGCTGAGTACCTTTACCTAAATCTAGATCTGTATTTGCTGAATGATCAACATCAATAACATTTAATGTCAATCCAGTTGTATCCCATTCTAGTTTATCACAAATATCATTTACTCTTGCTTTTGTTTTTAACCCAATATTTGCTCCAAATTCTCCGAAATAAGTAAAATAACCAATTTCTTTTGTTTTCATTTTCAAGGATATAGGTATAGTAACATAATTGACCTTATATTTTCTTTCTTTTAATTGGTAAAGTTCGTAGGAACTCATTGTATCAATAGGAAAAGATTCTTCATTCCATTCAACCAACTCAAAATTATTAAGCGCATAATAGGTTGGGTGATATGCAACCAATGATTCATCATTGTAGTTCAATCCTGCAGAAAAAGTAGTTAGACTCATACCTGTAGCTAAAGATGTAGTTGATTCGCCTAATCTGAATTCCATTTGGAATCCCCAACCATATCCTAAACCAATTCCAGTACTAGAAAATTCTTTGGCATTATCTGGAGAAAGCCAGTCTGTAGATATATTCCCTCTTAGTCCAAATCTGAATTTTTTACCAATATCATCATCCTGTCCAGACACATTAACGATTAATAAAACTGCGAATATTGAGGTAATCCATGTATTTTTCATATTAATTATCTTTAATTAGTTTACAAACTTAAACATTTTTTTAGCGAACAAATTTTACTTTTGCAACAAACTTTATTCCAAATGCTCAAAAATATTTTCTTTTTCATTATTTCTTTTTCAATCACTACATGTGTAATGAATTCATGTTCATACGAAGAGGACAGGCTAAAGGTTAATGTTGAGCATATTAAAGTTGATCTAAATATAGATCGTATGGAAAAAGATCTATTTGAAAATCATAAAAACCCAATAAATAAACACCAATACCTAATCAAAAAATATGACAAATTATATCAATATTTCTTTGCCTATATTATAGGTGCAGGTGACCCATTCTCAAACAATTCTTTTGAAAGATTAAATGAATTCACTCAAGACTCTACAATGAATTTATTTTATCTAGAGATGAAGAAAGGATTCAACGATTTTAGTATTTACAGTAAAGAATTAACGGATGCATTTAAGCACTATAAATATTATTTCCCAGATTCAACAATCCCAAAGGTCACTACTTTTTATTCAAATTTTGAACAAAAAGTTTTAGATATTGATGACAGATTAGCTATCGGTATAGAAATGTTTTTAGGAAAAAACAATTCATTGATTCAACAGTTGCCAAACACCTACCCTCAATATGTAAAGGATAAAATGGAAAAGAAATACCTAACTGCTAATGTAATGTATGGTTTTCTAATGAACAGATTTTATGAATCAATGGGGAATGATTTTATTAGTAATATTCTTACTTATGGAAAGGTTTTATATCTATTAAAAGCAATGACACCAGAGTCTCCTGAACATATCATAATGACATATTCAAAAAATGAATTGGACTGGTGTAAAAAGAATGAAAACAACATCTGGGAACACATAGTAGACCAAGAAATATTATATTCAAAAAACACTAAAATCATCAATGATTTTATAACTGAAGGTCCAACAACCAAAGGCTTGCCTAAAGACTCACCTTCTAGAGTAGGCATTTGGCTAGGTTATCAAATGATTAAAGACCATGTTCAGAAAAACGATCTAGATATTTCCAACCTATTAAAAGAAAAAAACATAAATACTATACTAAAATCCTACAATCCAAATGAGTAAAAAAAGCCAACTAAATATAAATTTTGAACTTGATGTAAATCAAGTACCAGAGAAAATAAGCTGGGAATCTATCAATGAAGACCAAAAAACTAACAATACAGCCAAAGCATCTTTTCTATCGTTTTGGGATGAAAAGCAATTAAACACCATGAGCTTAGACTTATGGACTAAAGAGATGTCTGTAGAAGAAATGAGTAAATTTTATTTCCAACAATTCATGAATATGGCAGATTCATTTGAAAAAGCAACTAATGAAGATCAAATGGCTCTTGCCATTAGAGATTTTGCAGAATTTTTTGGTGAAAAATTAGGCGTTATTCCTAAAACAGGAAAATTTGATGGTAATGGGGAAGGACAAGCTTAAAAGATTTGCCGAAATATCAACTTTTGACAACGTTTTTCAGCCTTCAGTAAATAATTTCAAATCCTCAATTAACCTTAAAGGAAAATGGAATGCTGTTTTTAACAACTCCCATCCTATTATTATAGAATTAGGATGTGGTAAAGGAGAGTATACAGTAGGATTGGCAAAAAATTATTCTACAATAAATTTTATTGGGGTTGACGTGAAAGGATCCAGAATGTGGCGTGGAGCTAAAACATGTATTGAAGAGAATATTGAAAATGTAAGATTTCTTAGGACTAAAGTAGATTTTATAGATCTGTTTTTTTTTAAAAATGAAGTAGCTGAAATTTGGCTTACATTTTCTGACCCTCAACCTAAAAAGCCTAGAAAAAGGTTGACCTCTCCTTTATTCATAGATCGCTATAGAAAGTTCTTAAAAAAAGGAGGGAAAATTCACTTAAAAACAGATAGTGACCTTCTCTATGAATATACATTAGAACAAATACAAGAACATCAATACAAACTGATTGAAAACAGCAACGATGTTTACAATGAACTAATATCAAGAGCTAATCCAAACCTCAAGCTAGCCATGGAAATAAAAACTTTCTACGAAAAAATGTGGTTAAAAGAAGGTAAAAAAATCAAATATCTCTGTTTCTCAATTGATTAATAAATGCCATTTTCCTCAAAAGTAAATGGCAAAGGCAAATCTTTATCTATCACCTTTTTAATCACCTTTTCTTTTGCATCTATTTTCATTTTACATAGCACCTTCATTTCATATTGATCCCCAATTAAAATTCTTCCAACCAAAAAAGCGCTATATTTTTTAACACAACATTTCTTTCTATCAAATAAAATATACAGCTCATTTAAAGTTTGACTTTTATATTCTCCACTGTTCTTTATAATAGTTCTTAAAGATTGATGTATGGTTAATTCATTATCTACCTCTTTATTGAATTCGAAGTTCCATTCATCTCCATGTTTCTTTATTTGATTTTTCCTAACTGATTTATTTGATTTTTCGAAATGTTCTATTCCTAGACTATCAATCATTTTCCGTCCAGCATAAACAAATACCAGCTTGTATTCTTTTCCTATAATGCGTTTAGCAATATTATAATCTAAAGGATTGGGTCTTCCCATTTCATAATAAACTTGTTTTTTTTGACCCAATATGATCAAATTCAAGAAAATGAAAAATGAAAAATAGAAAAACCTCATCTTTTTAATAAAAAAGTCTTATTGTATTACGATCCTTATAGGATGAACTTCCATAGCGCTATGAATCCTTAACAGATATACTCCTGATCGTAAATTTCCTTTATTTAAAGTCACTTTATTATCAGACAAATTCAGCTTTTTCTCTACTACTTTACCTAACATATCTACGATCTCCAAATCAAATGGAATATTAATATTCTTAACCGTCAATAAGGTATTTGAAGAAAAAGGATTTGGATAAACTGAAATTAACGCATCTTCATCATAATTAACCACACTAACTGGTGGTGTAATTGCTGAAGTAACCATAAAATCAACAGTTACTGAATCTCCAAAATCACCAGCTCCAGAAAAAACAACAGCTCCAAGATTATCTGTTAAATCCCAACTTCCATCAGTCCCTCCCCATAAAGAAGCTCCTAGCCCATCATCATATTCATCATGAATTGTTAAAGTATAACAATCCAAATTGTTTAGGTATAAGGTGTCTATTATAGTATCATTGGCATTGTTTCCGCCACCATTAGGGAAACAATCATATGGACCCCCACTATATAAAAGGGTATTTGTAGAATTAACCAATTCCCAAGTTGTTTCTAAACAATAATCATCCAAAATCAATGTAAAAACAAAAGGGCTTTCTGAAGTATTATTTATAGTAAGATCCAAAGTAATAACACTATCACATCCATTTGCTGTAAGTAACGAATCTGTATAAAGTCCATTAGCTGTATATGTTTGCCCATTCCATACATAATCTGTACATGAAGAAACAACAATAGTATCAGCATAATTCTGATCAATAGTTAAATACAGGTTCACAACACTATCACAACCACTCAAAGAGGTCAAGGTGTCTGTATAGAGACCTGAGCTAGTATAGGTTAAACCATTCCATACATAACTTCCACATGATGTAACTGAAACAGAATCAATAGTTCCAGGGCTAATAGTAAGGTCAAGAGTCAAAATACTATCACAGCCTGTAGATGATGTAATAGTATCATTATAAAAGCCTGTAGCCGTATATATTTGCCCATTCCATGTATAGCTCGCACATGATGTAACTGAAACAGAATCAATGACACCAGGAATAATAGTAAGATCCAGATTTAAAATACTATCACAGCCGCTTGATATTATAACTGTATCAGTATAAAAACCTGTAGCAGTATATGTTTGACCATTCCATACATAACTTCCACATGCAGTATCAACAATTGTATCCATGTAATTTTGAATGATTGTTAAATCTAAATTCTCTATACTATCACAACCATTTATGGATATGAGCGAGTCAATATAAAATCCAGTACTACTGTATGTTTGACCATTCCATATATAATTTCCACAAGTCGATACTGTAGTAGTGTTTGAAAATGATTCTCCAGTAATATCATGTTGTGTACATGTACCAGGCACCACACATCCACCTTCTCCCCTTACATAAATAGAATGAAAAGAAGTAGTAACTATTACATTGATAGAAGTCCCTGATCCTAATGCTGTTCCACCACAGGTTCCTGAATACCATTGCCAATCAGTAGCATCATTTAAATTACCTGAAGAAATAGATAAATTCACTGTATCATCTATACAAGCAGTGTTCAATCCAGCGACAACAGGTATATCAGGATCATTACAAGAAGATCCTGTTATTATAAAATCATTATCAGAAACATCAAAGAAAGTTCCATTAGCAGCTATTACCATGACTCTAGCTGTCGTAGTAGGAAGATTAGGAACGGTAATAGCTTCAGATCCATCATTAGGAACATTGGACGCTAAAGTTGTAGGAAAAGTAACACCTCCATCAATTGACAATAACAAATCTACATTGGTGCAATTAACAGGTGCATTATCTGTATTTGCTACGTTCCAGGTTACTGTTTCGGATGAAGAAGCAGTCCATGTAATTCCAGTAGCACTTGGATAGGTTAGTACAAAAGGACCAGATCCTGCGTCTGTACTAATAGTAATATCTGCATGGTCATTACAACCTCCTCCTGCTGCATTGTCTCTTACAACTACTCTAAAGTTCATTGTTCTTGAAACACTAGGAAGCACTTCCCATGTGAAAGGGCCTCCATTGGCAAGATCAGTAAGATTAGGAAAATATCTAGTTGGACTTGTTAAAGGGGAATTTGAAATAAAATTTGGACCACCTGTTGAAGTACTTAATGGTGGCTGAGTAGTAATATCATTATCCATTTGTTCCCAATTATAAGTCAATGGGTCTCCATCAGGATCAGTTGCAACAGCTGTTAAAGCAAAAGGAGTATTTGCAGGAACAGTAACGTTTCCATTAGTACTACTTATTACAGGAGCAGAATTAGTTAATGGTGTAATTACTGGACAAGAATGAGAGCCGCTTAATATTTCTGCTTCTATTTCTTCTAAACTAATTCCATGAAAGTGATCATCACTAAATGTCTTTGTATTAGGAGAACATATACCAGCATAAGCCATAATAGAATTACCACTTCCAGGCTCCATTGCTGTAGGGTCATTTCTGTTTCCGCTACAGGAATTATTGAATGTGTGATTTGCACCAAATTGATGACCCATCTCATGAGATACATAATCTACATCAAAAGGATCTCCAATAGGATTTGCACTTCCAGTAACACCACGAGCTTTTTGAGAATTACTACACACCACACCTAATCCAGCAAGCCCTCCACTATTGGTACCAAAAACATGCCCGATATCGTAATTACCACTGCCTATTATACTATTAACTGTAGTTTGATTTTCATTGATCATTGATCCAGGTGACCCATTTGTATAAGGATCTGAAGAGGCATTGGTATATATAATTAAATTATTATTAGCTATTATTTGCATTGTAATGGCCATATCTGTTTCAAAGATGCCATTAACTCTATTCATGGTAGTTACTTGAGCAGCCTGAGCTAAAGCAACTGTCCCTCCATGGTAAGTAGTATATTCAGCACTAGCAGCAAGAGCTAGCCTATAAGTTCGCAGCTCACATGTGCCAAAACTTTTTTCTTTATTCGCTTGCTTGATCTTCATTTTAACAACATCCATTTTACCAGAAAATGAGCATTGCATGGTTTTATCAGTGATGAAATCATCTTTAGCATAAGATATATAATACTTGTTATTATTTCTTAAATAAGGGTCTATAAAAACAGTTGATTTTCCATCTCTAAAAATCATTGCATGAAATCCATGAGGAGTTAAATCCAGCTTAGCTTTTATCCTTTTATCATTTACATCAACAGCATCAAAAGTTTTAATTTCAGGGAATTTTGCAGCAAGGTCTGGATGCATTACATTATTTCTAACCAATTTAAAAGTTGAACTTCCACCATCAGGTAAAGGAAGCGTTATTAAAATAAAATGATTAGTCTGTTTATGATTAAACGTAACATCTAGATCATTTGATAATCTTTCCATATCCATTGAAAATATATAAGGATCATTTGCTTTTATATTGATCTGTTCATTTTCAATAAAACTAGTATTGATTAATTCCTTATGATATAAATGACCTTTTGACTGAGCTTGACATAAATAGTTAAATAAAATGATAATATGTAAAAGGGAGATTTTATTAAGCATGGTATATTTAAAATTAGCTCATTAAATTAAAAAGAAAATCCATAATATATGGTTTTAATAAACTATTAATAACAAACTTATGGTGTTGAATAATTGATTTTCTCATCCATTAGAAAGGATTTTTTTTTAAATTGGAAGAATGAAAAAAACATATTTGTCATTTTTTTTTATTTTCATTTTATCTTTTCATTTAAAAAGTCAAGTAATCTATGATCAGGGAGCAGTAAGTACTTCCATGGCTGGATTAAATGTTACAGAAAACAATTTATGGAGTATAAACAACAATGTCGGAAATCTAACTGGACTAAATAATACTCAAGTTGGAATAAGCATTAATAATCGTTTTCTACTATCTGACTTAATGACTGGAACAATTGCATTTGCTCTTCCCTTCAACAACAAAGCTATTGGAGTTAATTATTCAAATTTTGGAAATGAAAACTACCAATATCATACAGCTGGTGTAGGTTATTCTATGAAGCTAGGAGAACATATTAGTGCAGGTATGAAATTGAATTACCACTATATTAACCTAGGAAACTACTATGGGAATAGCTCTATTATTTCTGCAGATATTGGTTTGTCTGCAGAACTAAGCTCAGATCTTAAATTCGGTGCATCTCTTAAAAATCCTACTCTATCTAAACTTGCTGATTATGAAGACGAAAGGCTTCCTACTCTTATTCAAGTTGGGTTTGATTATTTAATTTCTGAACAGCTACATACATTGATAGCTATTGAAAAAGACATCATGTACCCTGCTTCTTTAAAAGCAGCTATTATTTATCAACCCATGAAAAGCTTTACCTTAAGAGGAGGTGTAGGCACACAACCCACTACTGCTGCTTTTGGAATAGGAACTTCCATTAAATCATTGAATATTGATCTAGCAGCTCAATATCATCAAATACTTGGTTTTAGCCCTGAAATATCTATTCACTATTGTTTTAAATAAATTTGAATAAATCTTTTATAACATATCTTTTAGTCTCAATTCTTTTCATTAGCTCTAATCTGAATAGTCAAGATTCTATTCAACCCTATAAATACAAGCTTAATTATAAGGGCAAAAGGTCCTCTGCAAAAGAGCTTCAGAAACAATACATCATTGAACAAAGTATAGAGACCATTGCTGAAAACACAGAAGATGAAGATATTGACTTCACTACTCTGTTTGACCTACTTAGTTTCTATTATGAGCATCCTATCAATTTAAATAAAAAGGAGATTTCTTATGATCTTGAGCAGCTAAGGATCCTTAATCAATTTCAGATCAATGCTATTATAGACCACATAGAAAAACATGGGAAAATCCTTACCGTTTATGAGCTTCAAGTAATAGACCTACTGAATCAAAATGAGATACGCACTCTACTCCCATTTATTATGGTAACAACTGATTTGAATGCTCCCAATATCTCTTTTTCAGAAATGCTAAAATTTGGGAAGAATGATCTTTTTATTAGATACTCAAGGGTGTTAGAAGAAACAAAAGGACAACAAGATTTAGATGACAGTACTTGGTTCAATAGTAGAAATTCTAAACAATTAGGTTCACCTGATAATATCTACATGCGTTATAGATTTAAATACTTAAATAACATAAGTATTGGTTTGACAATGGAAAAAGATGCAGGTGAATCATTTATTCCTAATAAAAAAGCTGAAGAATTATTTGATCAAAGGTCAACCCTAGGGTTCGATTTTTATTCCGCCCATTTTTTTCTAAGAAATGTTGGGAAATTTAAAGCTTTAGCCTTGGGAGATTACCATGTTCAGATTGGTCAAGGATTAACCTTCTGGTCTGGTCTTGCATTTGGAAAATCTTCTGACATTATGGGAATTAAAAGAAATCCTATTGGTATTAGACCCTATTCATCAGTAGATGAAAATATTTTTTTAAGAGGCGCAGCAACAGAATTTCAATGGAAAAAAATAAACGTACTTGCTTTTGGATCTAAAAAGATGATAGACGCTAATCTACAGACAGACTCGACAAATACAGATGGTGACATTACTGTGAGCAGCTTTCAATCATCAGGTATACATAGTACTGTTGGCGAGATAGAAGACAAAGACATTATACAAGAAACAGTTGCAGGAAGTGAAATTTCTTACAGAGATAAAAAATTAAAAGTTGGATTAGCTTCAGCAATCACCCATTACAATGGAAATTTAGAAAGGTCTCTAGTTCCTTATAGCCAATTTCAATTTAACTCGAATTTTAATTGGGTGACTGGAGCAAACTATAATTGGGTCCATCAAAACTTTAATTTTTTTGGTGAAATAAGTAGAAGTAATAATGGCGGAATGGCACAACTTCACGGGATGCTTGCCTCATTGCACCCAAGAGTTTCAATCTCTGCATTTTATAGAAATTATGGTAAAGATTATCAAAGTGTTTTCAGCAATGCAATAGCAGAAGGAAGTACCAATATCAATGAGAAAGGAATACTAACAGGATTGAACATAAAATTGAATAAAAAATGGACATTGTCGACCTATTTTGATCAATTTTCTTTTCCTTGGATGAGGTATCAAGTAGATGCTCCTAACACTAATGGATATGATATTTTCTCACAATTAAAATATAAACCCCATAAAAAAATGGAGCTTTATGGCAGAATAAGACATAGAAATAAACCTTACAATACCGATCTTGAGTTAGAAAGGGATATCGATAATGTAGAAACTGTTGATCAATGGAATTATCGTTTTAATTTAAATGTTCAAATCTCTGATGCTATTCAGCTAAGAAGTAGAATAGAATATATGACCTATCATAGAGGTGGTGGAGAAAAAGAGGATGGAATTTTGATATTACAAGATTTCATCTTAAAACCACCCATGAAAAAATTATCATTTAATGCAAGGTTTGCTCTTTTTGACACAGACTCTTATAATTCTAGAATATATAGTTATGAGAATGATGTTTTGTACTATTACAGAATACCAGCTTATTACAATAGAGGTTCAAGGACATACATTACTGCCAGATATAAAATTAAAAAAGGAATTGATTGTTGGATTCGTTGGTCAAGATGGAAATACACCAATGTTGACACAATCAGCTCTGGACTTAATGAGATCAACGGGAATAGTAAATCAGAAATAAGGGCTCAACTAAGATTCCAATTCTAACTAAATAGCATTAATTATTGAATTCAATGTATCGCTTGGCTGCATGGCCTTAGCTGCGATTTGATCATTTGGATAATAATAACCATTTACATCGACTGCTTGTCCCTGAGCATTAATCAATTCATCAGCTATTGTTGATTCGTTATTTGCAAGTGACTGATAAACTTCATTGAACTTATTCTGTAAATCCAGATCATCATGCTGCTGAGATAAAGCTTTTGCCCAATATAATGATAAATAGAAATGACTACCTCTATTATCAATTTGTCCTAATTTCCTAGCCGGTGATTTATTATTTTCCAATAATTGTTCAGTTGCCTTATCCAATGCATCTGCTAATATTTTAGCTTTTTTATTTCCAGTAGTATTACTTAGGTGTTCCAATGATACTGCTAGAGCAAGAAACTCTCCTAAAGAGTCCCATCTTAAATACCCTACTTCATTGAACTGCTGTACATGTTTTGGAGCAGACCCTCCAGCACCAGTTTCAAATAGTCCACCGCCATTCATTAAAGGTACAATAGATAGCATTTTCGCACTTGTCCCTAATTCCAAAATAGGAAATAAATCAGTTAAATAATCTCTTAACACATTTCCAGTTACTGAAATAGTATCTAAGCCTTTATTAATCCTTTCTAAGGAAAATTTTGTAGCCTCAACAGGTGACTTAATATGTATTTCTAATCCTGAAGTATCATGATCTGAAAGATATTCTTTTACTTTATTAATCAGTTGATTATCATGAGCTCTATTTTCATCTAACCAAAAAACAGCAGGCACATTAGTAGCTCTAGCTCTAGAAACTGCCAATTTAACCCAATCCCTTATAGGAGCGTCTTTTACTTGACACATCCTAAAAATATCACCTTCACCTACTTCTTGCTCTAACAATACTTCATCATTCTCATCTACAACTCGAACAAAACCTGCTTTGTCCATTTGAAATGTCTTATCGTGAGACCCATACTCTTCTGCTTTCTGAGCCATTAATCCAACATTAGGAACACTACCCATATTAGCTGGATCAAAAGCTCCATTTTCCTTGCAGAAATCAATTGTTGCTTGATATACACCAGCATAAGACCGATCTGGAATAACTGCTTTTGTATCTTGCTGTTCTCCTTTTTTATTCCACATCTGACCAGATGTTCTAATCATTGCTGGCATAGATGCATCAATGATCACATCACTTGGAACATGTAGGTTGGTAATTCCTTTATCAGAATTAACCATTGCAAGGTCAGGCTTAGAGCTATATAGCTCTTCAATATCTTTCAAAATAGTTATTCTAACTTCTTCTGATAAATTTTCAATTTTATTATATATATCCCCTATTCCATTTTTGACATCTACTCCAATTTCATTAAATCTCTCTTTATATTTTTCAAAAATTTCTTTATAGAAAACTTTTACAACTGCACCAAAAATTATAGGGTCAGAAACCTTCATCATGGTCGCTTTTAGATGCAAAGAAAACAAGATGTCTTTTTCTTTTGCATCATTGATTTCTTTTTCTAAAAAGAGCTTTAGCTCAGCCATGCTCATTACTGAAACATCAACAATTTCCCCGAGTTGTAATTTAAGATTCCTTTTTAATGAGGTTCTTTCTCCTTCAGATGAAATAAACTCAATAGCTACATTTTTATTTTCAGCTAAAGTCATTGACTTCTCACTCCCATAAAAATCTCCTTTAGGCATAGATGAAACATGAGTTTTTGAAGAAGATGACCATTTCCCCATTGAATGAGGGTTCTTTTTCGCATAATTTTTTACTGCTTTAGGCGCTCTTCTGTCAGAATTTCCTTCTCTCAAAACAGGGTTTACAGCACTACCTTTAATTTTATCATAAGTAGCTTTTATATTTTTTTCCTTGTCAGTTTTAGGTTCTTCTGGGTATGAAGGAAGATTATATCCATTATCCTGTAATTCTTTTATTGCTGCTTTTAGCTGAGGAATAGAAGCACTAATATTGGGAAGCTTAATAATATTAGCTTCTGGTTTTTTTGCTAATTCACCTAATAAGGACAATGAATCTTCAACTTGTTGGTCCTGGTTTAAAAAATCAGGAAAATTGGCTAAAATCCTACCTGCTAATGAAATATCTTTTAATTCAACTTCTATTCCAGCAGTAGAAGTAAATGCTTTAACTATAGATAATAGTGAATAAGTAGCCAATGCTGGCGCCTCATCAGTTTTAGTATAAAATATCTTGTGTTGATTATTGCTCATTGAGTAAATTAAATTTAAGGTTCATTATCATCGATAATCAGGGGGACAAATATAGCAAATAAGATAGCTAAGTTGTTTATTTAAAAATAAATTTTGTTTTTTTGAAACAAATGAAATTTTCTTGCGTTTATTTATATGGTTTGAGTTTTAAAGTTTTCCAAAAAGTAGAGTTGTTTCTACAAAGGGCTTCAATTGAAGCCCTTTGTTATTTACTTTAAAAGCAATTTAATCAAATTAACCTCATCCCCCTTAAAAACATTCATATCTACAGGTCCTTTAATTCCAATAATATTTCCTTTATCTGTATATTGCCAAAATGACCAAGGAAATTCTACTAATGGATTTTTTATTTTATTATAATTAGCAACCCATAGAATGTTTTTTGAAAACTTCCCTATTAAGTATTTCTTATAAAAGTAGGCTCCAGAATATATAATTGGCTGAACCCCATAATGTTCTTCAACTTTATTGATCCAAGTAGAAACTCCTTCAATTAAGCTATTTACACTTTGAATATCACTTAACTTTTCAATATCAATTATAGGAGGAAGATCGCCAGGTGATAACTTTACATTTTTGATAAAGAACTCTGCTTGTTGACTTCCATTTTCATTGGGTCTATAATAATGATAAGCGCCTCTTATTATTCCCTTTTTTTTAGCTTCTCTCCAATTTGATGTAAAATACCTATCTCTATGATTTATTCCTGCTGTACTTCTAATTATAACAAATGATGTCTTTTCTCCATTCTCAAGGTCTTCTAATTGATTCCAATTAATTACTCCTTGGTATTCTGAAACATCTATGCCATATAAAAAATTTCCATCTGGAGCATCTTGAAACCCTATTACATCTTGAATCTTTTCAGAAAAATAACCTCTTAAATTAGGATTTATATAAAGTACATAACCTAGAATACAAAGATTGACAACTATTAATGAATAGAAAAGATATTTATAAATATTAATACCTTTTGAAGATCTTCTTTTCATTTAAAAATTAACCTTTTTTAAAGAAACTTAAACTCTTTTCCAGGGTAAATAGCTAATTGTCCTAATTCCTGTTCTATTCTTAATAATTGATTGTATTTGGCTACTCTATCGGATCTAGAAGCTGATCCAGTTTTAATCTGGCCCGTATTTAATGCAACTGCAAGGTCTGCAATTGTACTATCTTCAGTCTCTCCACTTCTATGGCTCATAACAGATGAATAACTATTCTTTGTTGCTAGGTCAACAGCTTCAATAGTCTCAGTTAAAGTTCCAATCTGATTGACCTTTATTAAAATAGAGTTCGCTATCTCCTCATTGATACCTTTTGACAATCTCTTGGTATTGGTCACAAAAAGATCATCCCCTACCAATTGACACTTGTCACCAACAGCATCTGTAAGTTCTTTCCATCCCTTCCAATCATCTTCAGCTAACCCATCCTCTATTGATACAATTGGGTATTTACCAACCCACTCTTTCCAAAATGAAACTAGATCAGAAGATGTCATTTTATCACCGGTTGATTCAAAAATATATTGATTACTGTCAGCATCATAAAACTCTGATGAAGCAGCATCTAAAGCAATCCAAATATCCTTTCCTGGCTGATATCCTGCAGCTTCTATAGCCTGTAACACAAACTTAATAGCTTCTTCATTAGATCCTAAGTTAGGAGCAAAACCTCCTTCATCACCTACATTCGTAGATAATTTTTGATCAGTTAATACCTTCTTCAAATGATGAAAGACTTCGGTTCCCATTCTGAGCGCTTCACTAAAAGTTGAAGCCCCAAAAGGCATGATCATAAATTCTTGAATATCAATTAAATTATCTGCATGTGAACCACCATTTAAAATGTTCATCATTGGAACAGGTAAAGTATTGGCATTGACACCTCCAATATATCTGTATAATGATTGACCTGATACCATTGAAGCTGCTTTTGCAGCAGCCAATGAAACCCCTAAAATAGCGTTAGCACCTAATCTTGATTTATTTTCAGAACCATCTAATGCAATCATCACCTTATCCAGTTTATTCTGATCAAAAATCGAGATCCCTTTTAATTCTTTATTTAATACTGAATTTACATTATCTACTGCTTTCAATACCCCTTTACCAAGATAGATTCCTTTGTCGTTATCTCTTAATTCAACTGCTTCATGAATACCAGTAGATGCACCTGAAGGCACTGCTGCTCTACCAAAAGCACCATTGTTAGTTAAAACATCTACTTCTACTGTGGGGTTACCCCTAGAATCCAAGATCTGTCTTGCCTGAATTTGCTGTATATATGCCATAAAATAGTTTTGTGAATGTTCTATTTAAGAAACTAATTCCTTTTTATAATTCTTAATGTTTTCAACAAACTGATCAAATAAATGCCTTGAATCATGAGGACCTGAAGAAGCTTCTGGGTGATATTGAACTGAAAAAACACTTTTATCCTTTAATGCAATCCCCGCAACAGTATCATCATTTAAATGTATATGCGTTAGTATAACTTTATCATTATTCTCAACACCTTCTTTACTAACTACAAACCCATGATTTTGTGAAGTAATTTCACATTTTCCAGTCATTAAGTTTTTAACAGGATGATTAATTCCTCTGTGACCATTATGCATTTTTTCTGTTTTCAATCCTTGACTTAAGCATAAGATCTGATGACCCAAGCAAATTCCAAATATTGGAATGTTTGTTTGTACAATTTTCTCTACTGTTTCAATAGAAGATTTTAATGGTTCGGGATCTCCAGGTCCATTTGATAACATAACTCCATCTGGCTCAAATTCCATGACCTCTTCATAGGTTACATCATATGGAAAAACTGTTACCTTACATCCTCTTTCTACCAAGCATCTAATAATATTCTTTTTTACTCCATAATCTATCAATGCAATTTTATGATCGCCTTCACCAAATTCATGTTTTTCCTTAGTTGATACTTCAGACGCCAACTCTAACCCCTTCATTGATGGAACCTTCTTAAGAATTTCATTAAGCTCACTAATGTCTGTTATCTCTGATGAAATAATTGCGTTTTGAGCTCCATTTTCTCTTATATACATCACCAATGCCCTTGTATCAATATCTTTAATTCCAACAATCTTATTCTCAATCAAATAATCATTTAAAGAAGCTGTTTTCCCATATCTTGAAAAAGTATGAGCAAATTTCTTTACTACCAGTCCTCTAATCTTACAAGAATCAGACTCTATCTCATTAGCTTTAACACCATAATTACCTATATGTGAAGTTGCCATGACAAGGATTTGTCCAAAATATGAAGGGTCTGTAAATATCTCTTGATATCCGGTCATTCCCGTATTAAAAGCTATCTCTCCAGTTGTAGTACCAATTTTACCACATGAATTACCTTTAAATAGCTTACCATCTTCTAATAATATAACTGCAGGTTTATCTGTTTTTTCCATAACGCAAAAATAAAGTTAACTGTAAATTTATAAAGGATTATATCTAATTTTAATTCAACAAGATTTTTAAATTATCAACAAAAAAGGGATAACTCAACAAGCTATCCCTTATAATTAAATCAATACTGAAATAAATTTCAAATTATTCTTTTTTATCATCTTCTTCATTTTCGTCACCTTTAGAAGAACTTTTATCTTCTTCATTAGACGATTCTTCATTCTCAGTAGTTTCTTCAGCTTTCACTTCTTCTTCATTAGCTTCAACTGTTTCAGTAGTTTCTTCAGCTTTCACTTCCTCTTCTACAACTTCAACAGATTCCGAAGATGCTTCAGCTTTCACTTCTTCCTCAACAACTTCTGCATTCGTTTGTTCTTCTACAACTTCAGTAGTTTCAGCAGTGTCAGTAGCTTCTTCTACCTTCTCTTCTTGAACACTTTCAGATACAATCGCAGCCTCTTCAATCGCTTCATTAGAGTCATTTGATGCTACTTCAGAAACAGGAGAATCAGCAGCTTTCTTTTTACCGCCTCTTCTTCTTCTTGATTTTTTCTTAGATGAAGTGTCACTCAATAGAAGTTCATTAAAATCTACCAATTCTATCATTGCCATCTGAGCATTATCTCCTAATCTATTATTCAACTTAATGATTCTAGTATAACCTCCTGGTCTATCATTGATCTTTGGCGCAACCTCCCTAAACAATTCAGAAGCAGCCTCTTTATTCTTCAAATAACTAAAAACAACTCTTCTACTATGAGTAGTGTCTGTCTTAGATTTTGTAATCAAAGGCTCAACATATTTCCTAAGTGCTTTAGCTTTGGCTAATGTTGTATTGATCCTTTTATGTTGAATCAATGAACAAGCCATATTAGAAAGCATTGCTTCACGATGAGCTTTCGTTCTGCTTAAATGATTAAATTTTTTACCGTGTCTCATATCACTTTGCTTTAAAGATCCTTACGATCTATTAATCTCTATCCAATTTATATTTGGAAACATCCATACCAAATGAAAGACCTTTAGATTCAATTAAATCTTCCAATTCTGTAAGTGATTTCTTTCCAAAGTTTCTAAACTTTAATAAATCATTCTTATTATAAGAAACTAACTCACCTAAAGTCTCAACATCTGCTGCCTTTAGACAATTTAGTGCTCTAACAGATAAATCCATGTCTACTAATTTCGTCTTCAATAATTGACGCATATGTAATGAAGTTTCATCAAATTCTTCAGTTTCTGATTTTTCATCAGAATCCAAAGTGATTTTCTCATCTGAAAACAACATAAAATGATGAATCAATATTTTTGCGGCTTCTTTCAAAGCTTCTTTAGGATGAATAGAACCATCAGTATCAATATCAAAGATTAATTTTTCATAATCAGTCTTTTGCTCTACACGATAATTTTCAATTGTATATTTTACATTCCTTATAGGAGTAAAAATTGAATCAATAAAAACCGTACCAACAGCTGCACTAGAAGTTTTGTTTTCTTCAGATGGAACATATCCTCTTCCTTTAGAAATTGTTAATTCTATATTCAACTTTGGTTTAACTGATGAATCCATGTGGCAAATCACGTGATCTGGGTTTAACACCTGAAATCCTGATGTAAATTTACCAATATCACCTGCGGTGAAAGTGTTTTGCCCAGAAATATTGATCATTACTGTTTCTGTATCAGTATCCTCAATTTGTCTTTTAAATCTTATTTGCTTAAGGTTTAAAACTATTTCTGTTACATCTTCTACAACACCTTTAATAGTTGAAAATTCATGATCTACTCCTTCAATTTTAATTGAAGTTATTGCAAATCCCTCTAAAGAATTTAATAAAATTCTTCTTAATGCATTTCCTACAGTAATTCCATACCCAGGCTCCAATGGTCTGAATTCAAACTGACCATTGATCTCTGTAGAGTTCAACATTATTACTTTATCTGGTTTTTGAAAATCTAAAATTGCCATTTTTTATAATTTATTTAAAACTCTTATTTAGAGTATAATTCAACAATTAATTGTTCTTTAATATTTTCTGTAATTTGCTCTCTAGTTGGAAGTGAAATTACTTTTCCTGAAAGACTACTACTGTCCCATTCTAACCATTCACCTCTTGTTTGTTCATTAGCTAATGAATTAGTGACAATCTCTAATGATTTAGATTTTTCACGAACTCCAATTACATCCCCTTCTTTTAAATTATAAGAAGGAATATTCACAATACTACCATTTACAGTTATATGACGATGAGAAACCAATTGCCTAGCTCCTCTTCTTGAAGGTGAAACACCCAATCTAAAAACAACATTATCTAATCTTGCCTCGCATAATTGTAGTAAAATCTCACCTGTAATTCCAGATTTCGCATTAGCTTTTTTAAACATATTGGAAAATTGTCTTTCCAATATACCATAAGTATATTTAGCTTTTTGCTTTTCTGCAAGCTGTACAGCATATTCTGATTTTTTCATTCTCCTCTTATTAGGGCCATGAACCCCAGGAGGATAATTCTTTTTTTCCAACGCCTTATCAGGACCAAATAATGGTTCCCTGAACTTTCTGGCGATCTTTGATTTTGGACCCTTATATCTTGCCATTTTTCTTTTTTTTTATATGAGGAAGTTATGAATTAAGGTCTTAATTAATCCTTCGATAACTATCTCCTCTGTTTTTAAATTTATACTCTTCTTCTTTTTGGAGGTCTACATCCATTATGCGGCATAGGTGTTATATCCACAATTTCAGTTACCTCAATTCCATTATTATGTATTGTTCTAATAGCTGATTCTCTACCTGCACCTGGACCTTTAACAAACACCTTTACTTTTCTTAATCCAAATTCAAATGCCTCTTTAGAACAATCTTCAGCCGCAACTTGTGCAGCATAAGGTGTATTCTTTTTAGATCCTCTAAATCCCATTTTACCAGCAGATGACCAAGAAATCACTTGACCATTGTCATTACATAATGAAATAATAATATTATTAAATGTAGCCTGTATATGAGCTTGCCCAACAGGATTTACTTTAACACTTTTTTTCTTTTTAAATTGCTTAGCCATAATTTCTATCGCTTATGTATTAATTACTTAGTTGCTTTTTTCTTATTAGCAACTGTTTTTCTTTTACCTTTTCTTGTTCTTGAATTGTTTTTAGTTCTTTGCCCCCTTAAAGGAAGACCAGATCTATGTCTAATTCCTCTTTGACATCCGATGTCCATTAGTCTCTTTATACTTATTTGCACCTCAGATCTTAAGGTTCCTTCAACTTTATATTGTTCACTAATAATTGATCGAATCTTACCCAATTGCTCATCATCCCAATCCGAAACCTTGACATTCTCATCAACACCTGCTTCAGATAAAATCTTTTGAGCTGTACTTAAACCTATACCATAGATGTAAGTTAAACCAATTACACCTCTTTTGTTTTTAGGTAAATCTATTCCTGCTATTCTTGCCATAATCTTAAATATTAACCTTGTCTTTGTTTAAACTTTGGGTTTTTCTTATTAATAACATACAATCTTCCTTTTCTGCGAACTATTTTACAATCTGCAGATCTTTTTTTTATTGAAGCTCTTACTTTCATCTTTTTATTATTTATACCTAAATGTTATTCTACCTTTAGTTAAATCGTATGGTGACATCTCAAGCTTCACCTTATCTCCAGGTAATATTCGAATGTAATGCATTCTCATTTTCCCTGAAATATGAGCAGTGATGATATGTCCATTTTCTAATTCTACACGAAACATTGCATTTGACAATGCTTCGATAATGGTTCCATCTTGCTCTATAGATGTCTGTTTTGCCATACTTTTTTACTTTTTTTATTTATTTAATACTTCTTCTATATACTCAAATGTCGATAAAACTTCCACTTTTCCCTTCATAATTGCTACATCATGCTCAAAATGAGCTGATGGTTTACTATCTCTTGTAACAATAGTCCATCCATCTTTTAATTGCATTACATCTTTTGTTCCCATGTTGATCATAGGCTCAATAGCTAAAACCAATCCTTCTTTCATTTTATACCCCCTACCTCTTTTTCCGTAATTAGGTACTTCTGGCTTTTCATGTAATGACCTTCCTAAACCATGTCCAACTAAATCACGAACTACTCCATATTGATTGCTTTCAGCATGCTGTTGTACTGCAAATCCAATATCTCCAATCCTATTACCAGATACTGAAACCTCTAAGGCTTTATTTAAACATTCTTTTGTGACTTCAATCAACTTTTTAACTTCAGGCTTAACCTCACCTATTTCAAAAGTATAGGCTGAATCACCATGAAACTCATTTAAATAAACTCCACAATCAACAGACACAATATCACCATCATACAAAGGAGTATCATTAGGTATACCATGAACAACAGCTTCATTAACTGAAGTACATAATGAATTCGGAAATCCACCATACCCCTTGAAAGATGGTGTAGCGCCATGATCACATATGAATTCCTCTGCTACTTTATCTAATTCTAAAGTAGTTACTCCAGGTTTCACTCTCTTTGCAACCTCTGCTAACGTTTTACCAACAAGTAAAGAACTTTTTCTAATTAGTTCAATTTCTTCTCTAGTCTTATAAAAAATCATTTCGACTAGAAAATTTATAAAGCCTGACTCATCGTTACTGCCGATGCCCCTCCAGACCTTCCTTTTATTCTTCCTCCTTTCATTAAACCATCATAATGACGATTTAATAAATGACTTTCAATCTGTTGTAGTGTATCTAATACTACTCCAACCATGATCAATAATGATGTTCCTCCAAAGAAATAAGCAAATCCTTGCTGAATTCCGCCATTCATAGCGAATGCAGGCAATATTGCTATTATTCCTAAAAAGATTGATCCAGGTAATACTAACCTTGATATTAATGAATCTATGAATTCTGATGTCTTTCTGCCAGGTTTTACACCAGGTATAAAAGAGCCATTTCGTTTTAATTCATCAGCCATTTGATTAGGATTCATCATGATAGCTGTATAAAAATAGGTGAATAGTACAATCATTATAAAGAAAACTAGGTTATACCAAAATCCTGCCATATCAGACATTGCAGAATTCTGACCAAAAATCATAGCAGGTAAAAACATTAATGCTTGAGCAAATATGATTGGCATTACTCCTGCTTGATTAATCTTTAAAGGAATATAACTTCTTTGACCTCCAGCCATTGCTTGTTTATTTCCTCTCCCAATTACTCTTTTTGCTGTATGAACTGGGATTCTTCTAGTTCCCTGAACTAACATAATAGTAACTAAAATAACCAATAGCCATGTTACAATCTCTACTAATAAAATAACCATCCCTCCATCTGTTACTTTAGCTCCTAATTCTTGTAAAAAAGCACCCGGTAACCCTGCAATAATACCCACTGTAATGATTAATGAAATACCATTCCCAATTCCTCTATCAGTAATTCTCTCACCTAACCAAGTAACAAACATAGTTCCAGCAGTTAATACAGCAATAGTTTGAATCCACCACATTGTTGATGCTCCTCCAGTAATAACATCAGGACCTGTACCAACATAAGCAACCATATAACTTGGTG
>Ga0209992_10000302_pt1 | contig 67676 bp, 39 predicted proteins | sample 2SBtaG_2_FD_182564 | JGI IMG/M metagenome (GOLD analysis project Ga0209992, IMG submission 182564) | Deep subsurface microbial communities from Kolumbo volcano to uncover new lineages of life (NeLLi) - 2SBTROV12_ACTIVE470 metaG (SPAdes)... | ecosystem: Environmental > Aquatic > Marine >... | reverse complement strand
ACCTCGGCCTTGATGAACCCACGCTCAAAGTCCGTGTGAATCACGCCGGCCGCCTGCGGTGCCTTCCACCCCGCTCGGATGTTCCACGCGCGCGCCTCTTTCGGCCCCGCGGTGAAGTACGTCTGCTGGCCAAGCAACGTGAACGCGGCCTGCGCCATGCGCTCCAAACCACTCTCGCTGAGCCCGAGGTCTTCCAGGAACGCGGCTCGCTCTTCTTCTTCGTCGAGCTCAGCGATCTCCGCTTCCATCGCGCCTGAGAGCACCACGACCTGCGCACCTTCCTCGGCGGCGAGCGCCCGGATCTCTGCGACGTGCGCGTTGTCCTCGCTGGCGTCGTCGGTGTTGGCGACATACAGCATCGGCTTGCGCGTAATCAGGTGCAGCTGCTTGACGAGGCCAAGGTCGTCCTTGTCGACTTCCACGGTCCGCGCCGGCTGGTCATCCGAAAGCGCCGCGATGAACCGCGAGATGATCGCCACCATCTTCTTGGCGTCCTTGTCGCCGCTCTTGGCGACCCGCTGTTCTTTGTTCAGGCGTTTTTCGAGCGACTCGAGGTCGGCGATCATCAGCTCCGTATTGATGATTGACGCGTCCCGCCGCGGGTTCACGGAGCCCTCGACGTGCACCACATTGTCGTCGTCAAAGCAGCGCACGACGTGGGTAATCGCGTCGGTTTCGCGGATATTCGCGAGGAACTTGTTGCCCAGCCCCTCACCCTTGCTCGCGCCTTTCACCAGGCCGGCGATATCCACGAATTCGACCGTGTTGTAGATGGTTTGCGCGCTGCCGATGATCTTCGCGATCCGGTCCAGGCGCCGGTCCCGCATCGGCACAATCCCGACGTTGGGATCGATCGTGCAGAACGGGTAGTTCGCGCTCTGGGCGCCGGCGTTGGTCAGGGCGTTGAAGATGGTCGACTTACCGACGTTGGGCAGGCCGACGATGCCGCAAGACAGTGCCATGGGAGCCTCCATCAGGTCGCGTTGGCGACGGGGACGCGCTGTCTACCGCATGTCGTTGCGCATCGCTACCATCGCGCCATGGCGAAACGGAAGCAGCCCGAGCTCTTTGCCGGCGACAAGGCGGCGGCCAAACGAAGGTGGCGCATCGGCGAGGTCGAAAGGCGCTGCAAACGGCAGGGTTTGTGGCCGATTATCGGCACGGACGAGGTGGGGCGTGGCCCGCTTGCTGGACCTGTCGTGGCGGCGGCCGTGGTGCTCGAGGACGGCGCTCGGCTCAAGGGGCTGGACGACAGCAAGCTGCTGACCGAAGCGTCGCGCGAGGCCCTGGTGCCCAAGATCGAGGCGCAGGCGTTGGCGTGGTCGGTCGTGGAGGGGCCCGTCGCGCTGATCGACTCGGTCAACATCCTGCAGGCGTCGATGTGGGCGATGCGGCAGGCGGTTGAAGAGGTGTGGAATTCGCTGCTGGACGCCGGCGCGACGATGCCGAAGCTGGTGGTGGTGGACGGCAACACGCCGATTCCCGAGCTGGTGCGCCCCGGCCAGAAGACCTACGTAAAGGGCGACCAGCGCTCGCGTGCCATCGCGGCGGCGTCGATTCTCGCCAAGGTTCATCGCGACCGGTTGATGGTTCGCATGGCCGATGAGCACCCCGGTTACGGGTTCGCGGGCCACAAGGGCTATCCGACCGCCGAACACCTCGCGGCGCTCAAGAAGCTCGGGCCGACACCCCACCACCGGAGCTCCTTTGCCCCCGTGCGGGCGGCGATCGCAAGACAAACCGCCCAGACCTCGTCGCAATGACCGAAAAGCCCGCCATCCATCGCACCGGCCACCGCGGCGAAGAGGCTGCTCAACGCCTTGTCATCGAACGCGGCTGGCATATCGAGGGGCGCCGCCTACGCGTTCGCGCCGGCGAAATCGACATCCTGGCGACCCGCACTTCACCGGCGGGAGAGGAGACGTTCGGGCTCGTCGTCGAGGTAAAAACCACCCGCGGCAGCAGCGGAGATCCGGGCGAGCGCGTCGACACCGCCAAGCGCCAACGCTTATTCCGAATTGCGGCTGAGTTGGTGCATTCGCGCGGTTTTGCGGAGGTCCACGTCGCCGTCGTAGCCGTGCACCTGACCGCCGACGGCACAACCCTGACGTGGCGCGACATTGACCCGTTCTAGAAGTCGGTGCGGACGATGGCCTTCTGCGCGACCTTGGACAGCGGCGGTTCGATGCTGACCGAGCGCGGTTTGCGCTCCTTGGGCACGGACACGAGCATCTTGTACTGCAGGATGGCGCGAATGTAGCCGCCTTCGGACCCGAGCGGGTCCCCGCGCTTGAGGATATGTCGGTTGCCGTACGGGTCGATGACGACCGCCTTGGGCCGGGTGGTGCCCGTCATCAGCATGATGAGCTTGTAGCTTTCGAGCGGCGCGATCGCCCGCTGGTCCTTGTCCTTGTTGCGATGGATACCGCCGCGCTCCAGCGGGCTGACGGGCACCAGCAGCTCTTTCTTCTTGCGCTCGGGCAATGGCGGCGGGATCACGAAGACGACGTGGTTGGTCAGCAGCGGGTTGGCGAGGTTTTCGATCTTCTGCTTCTTGAAGTCCTCGAACATGTCCCGCAGCGGCACCCACTTGGGGTTTTCGCCCAGCGTCACGAACTGGTCCTTGGTCGGGTCTTCCGTCGCCTCTTCGGGCGCGGCCTGGGCGGCTCCCGGGATCTGCGGGCGCGGTCGGTTGCCACCGCCGTCACCACCGCACGACGTCGCCACGAGCGAAACCAGCGCTGCGAGCCCAATGAGCCCGGAACGCTTGCCGATCGCCGCTTTGTTACCGCCGTCTGTCATCGCTTCCAAGTTCATCCCGTTCAGCCTTGTCATCGCGCTCTCGTCGACCCCGCAGCTTCAGCCTCGGCGCCTCCGAATCACCTCGCTATGTGCGAAACGGCTTGTATTTCCGCTCGGTTCCACCCTCGGCCTTTTTGCCGGTCCAGGTGTAGGCGTACGCGACAAAAGTCGCCCGAATCTTGCTCTTCTTCCGCGCCAGGTGCCGCAGCTCGATCGACGCCACCAGCTTCTCATCCTTGGACCGGTTGACGCGCTTTTGCTCCTCGAGCGGCTTGCTGGCGTCGATGATCTTCTGCAAATGGCTGTAATTGGGGCGAACTTGCTCGATGACCATGTTGCGCAGCGTGATAACGCGTCGCTCCGTACCCGAGTACACGCGCAGAAACGAGATCAAGTGCAGCATGGACCCCTGCACCGTCATCTTGACCGGGATCGCGTTGACCAGGTCTTGCGATTCGGTCTTGAGCCGGTCGAAGCGGGTCACGCGCAGCCCCGAGGCGATGGCGTCGCGCTGCACCGACTCGATGAAGTCGGGGACCTCGTCGGACGTCGGCAGCATCTTGCGGTTCTCTTTGTCGCCTTCGACCAGCCGGTCCTTGCGCCGCTTGAGCGAACGCAGCTCCTTTTCCGTGGCCTTGTCGGCGATCTTGGCCAGCTCGGCCCTGGTCCGCTTCAGCAGCTTGTCGGCATCGGCGCGGCGGGTCAGCTCCGGGTCGATCATCAGGAAGTAGGCGCCGCCTCCGATCACAACAAGGATGGCCGCCAGCACGCCGAGCTTTTGCATCGGCGGCAGCTTCATGAATTGTTCCATCATGGCGTCACCCCCTTGGCCTCGGCGTCTTCGGCCTTTGGCGCGGCTTTCCCGGCTTCAACGGCACCGGCAGCTGTTGCTGCGGTGGCAGGCGCGGCGATCGCGGCACCGGGTTGGCTTGCTTTGGCACCGGCGGCGCCAGCTGTGGCGGCACCCGGTGTGTCGGTCGGCTCGTTATGCCCACTGGGCACGTCGCGCGGCGCCTTGATGGCGGACGGCAGCGTCGGCAGCGCGTCTTTGTCCTCACCCTCGGCCTTCTTGGCCGCTTCTTCGTCGGGATCGGGCTCGCTGGGCGGCGGCCATTTCCACGGCTTGATGAGGTAAACGAGCGCCGCGTTGATGGTGAAATCGACGAAGCCATCGTCGAGCTCGGGGTCGTGCTTGCTCTCCTGGAAGACCAGCTTGACGTTGCGGAAGTACGGGCTCGACTCGAGTCGGCGCTGCACCTCGGCGACGTCTTCGTGCGCGAGTGCCTGGCCCTGCAGCTTCATCTTCCACCGGTTCTGCGTGATGGCCGTGAACCAGGCTCGGCGCGCGTCCCACCCGACCCGCCATCCGGCCGCTTCCATCAGCTTTTGCTCTTCGCGTGGCCACACCGCTGCGTCGCGCGGCTGCAGGATGAAGCTGAGGTAGTGCAGGGCGTCGACCGGCCCGATCTTCTCGGCTTTGAGCACGTCGAACAGGCGTGTCTGTGTCTCGAGCGTTGTGAGCTCTTTTTTCACCTTGATGATGTCGCCGTGGACCTTCTTGGCGAGCTCGAGATCGTGTTTGGCCTTCTTGAGCCGTTGCGCCACCTGGTTGGCGGATTCGGAGGCGCTCGCGTGCAGCGAATAGAGCACTGCGGCTTCGATCACCAGGACCAGCACGAACAACAACACCCCGATGTTGGGGATGTCGGGCATACCCGCGCGTCGGCGTCTGCGTTTGCCGGTGCCGACCAGGTTGATGCGAATCGCGAAGAGCATCGTGGTGTTTGTACTCGGTTGCCCGTTGGCAACGTGGGGCGATGAGCCCGCGGGTGGTTGTCTGTTTTACCGATTTACCGATCGTTGGGTGCGCGCATCGCCAACCCGATGGCGATTCCCGCGATGGGTGCCATGCGTTGCAGCAGCGCGAAGTCGAATTTCTTGGGGTCGATGACCAGGTTGTTGAACGGGTTGAGGGCTTTGACCTCGGCGCCGAGGCGTCGCTCGAGCCCTTCGATCAGCCCCGACTGCAGCGCCGCCCCGCCCGACAGGAAGATCGTGGCGATGTCGGCGTTCATGCTCGTCGCGGCGAAGAAGTCGAGCGATCGTTGGATCTCGCTGACCAGCTGTTCGGACACCCGCTCGCTGATGCGCTGGACCTCGCGGAGCACGCCGGACATCGACAGCGTGGTCTCCGACGACGTCTTCATGTGCTCGGCTTCTTCCCACGGCACCGCGAACTGCTTGCTGATCTCTTCGGTCAGCACGTTGCCGCCCATCGTGATGTCGCGCGTAAACGCCGAGACGCCGTCGGCGATCACGTTGATGTTGACTGTGGAGGCGCCGACGTCGATCAGCGCCACTGTCTCTTCGGTGGGGATCTGGAAGTTGAGTTCGAACACGTTGTAGAGCGCAAATGCGTCGACATCGACCACCACCGGGTCCACGCGGGCGTCGCGCACGACCTCCACGAACTCGTCGATCACCGCTTTTTTGGCCGCGACGAGGAGCACGTCCATCTGCCCCTGGCCGGCGTTCGGGTTGAGGATCTGCGCGTCGACGTTGACGTCCTTGATGTCGAACGGGATGTACTGCTCGGCTTCCCACTGGATGCTGTCTTCGAGCTCTTCGACCGTCATCTCGGGCAGGCTGATCTTCTTGATGATCACCGCGTTACCGGACAACGCGACCGCGCACTTCTTGTTGCGGATCTTGTTGAGCTTGAAGATCTCCTGGATGCGCTCAGAAAGCTGCGGCGCGTGCATGACCTGGCCGTCGCGGATCGTATCCGGCGGCAGCATGATTGTATCGAAGTGCAGGAGTTGACTGCCTTTCTTGGTCTGCTTGATCTCCGCGACCTTGATCGACGAGGTGCCGATGTCGAGTCCTACGACCTGTTTGGCAGCCATCGGTGGGTCACTCCGTCCGCAATCGCGTGGGATGCGTGCAACTACAAAATCTGCACAAGGTGTGAAACAAGCGCAGCCGTCCCGGGATTCCGGGTCACGATCAGGCTAGGTGGGCGCTTGGGGCCGGTCAAGAAATCGATTGGGCCGCTTTTCGCTCGGAATTTCAGCCACTTTTCGAGGTTTTTCCGCTTGTTGGAGGGACCGGAGAGGACACCCGTATGAACGAACGCGCCCCGGACAACCGCGCCCAGGACAAGGGCATCCGCCTTCACCATCACAGCACCGACGAAATCGCGGCCCTGCACAAACGTTACCTCACGCCCAACTACCGCAACGCGCCGCTCGTCTTCTGCAAAGGCGAGGGCGCGTGGGGCGAAACCGAGGACGGCCGCCGCTACGTCGACTTCTCCGGCGGGGTCGCTGTCAACGCCCTCGGCCACAACCACCCCGATCTCGTCGCCGCTCTCCGCGACCAGGTCGGCCGCCTGATGCACCAGAGCAACTACTGGCACAACTGCCACGCCGCGCCGCTCGCCCAGCTGCTCTGCGACGCGTGGAAATCCGCCGCCGGCAGCGACGCACGCGCGTTCTTCTGCAACTCGGGAACCGAGGCGAACGAGGCCCTCGTCAAGCTCGCCCGCCGCTACCACAGCCGCGTCAAAGGTGACGCCAAACCCGGCATTGTGACCGCGTACCAGTCGTTTCACGGGCGCACGTTCGCGTCGATGACGGCCACCGCTCAGCCCAAGTACCAGGACGGATTCGCGCCGCTGTTGCCCGGCTTCAGCCACGCGACCTTCGGCGACGTCGGCAGCTTTGCGCGCGCCATGGACGCCAGCGAATACCCGGTCGGCGCGGTGCTTATCGAGATCGTCCAGGGCGAAGGCGGCGTGAAGGTGCCACAACCGGGCTTCTTCAAGGACCTGCGCAAGCTGTGCGACGAGCGCGGCGCGTTGCTGATGCTCGACGAGGTGCAGACCGGTATGGGGCGCACCGGCACGTTCTTCGCGTTCGAGCAGGAAGGGATCTCGCCGGACGCGTTGTCGTTGGCCAAGGCGCTCGGCGGCGGCGTACCGGTCGGGGCGATCCTGGCGCGCGATGATGTGGCCGAGGCCCTGCAACCGGGCACCCACGCGACCACTTTTGGTGCCAACGCGCTCGCGATGCGCGCGGGTCGCACCGTCCTGGCGATCTTCGAGCGGGACGGCATCGTTGAGCGGGCCGCCGAGATCGGCGCGTACCTGCTCGAAGTGCTCAAGGCGGCGTTTTCCGATCGCGACTACACCGTCGACGTGCGTGGCCGCGGCTTGATGGTCGGCGTCGAGGTCAAGGACAAGGCGCGCCAGATTATCGCCCGTGCTCGCGACGACCATGGCGTTCTCGTGAGCGTCGCCGGCGGCACGACTTTGCGCATGACGCCGCCGCTAATCGTGACGCGCGAGGAGTGCGACCACGCCGTCGAGTCGCTGCGAAAGGCCGCCGACGCGGTCCTCGCCGCCGGATAAGACGTTGCATACGAATCGGCTTCTTGACCCACCTGCCCGCGATCTCTACATTTCGCGGACCTCTGAAGACGGCGCATCTACCCATCTTGGCGCTGACGGGACTCCTCTCATGAACATCCGCTTGTTTTCCCGCGCAGCCGCTTTGGCGTGCGCGATCTTTATCGCCCCCCTCGCCCTGACCGCATGCGCTGACGGTGGCACCACCAGCAGCAGCTCTTCGTCCGGTGGCACCGACGGGGGCGCCTCGTCGTCTTCGGGCGGTTCGTCTTCGGGTGGATCGTCCTCGGGTGCGGACGCCGGCGCGAGCAGCAGCAGCAGCAGCAGCAGCAGCAGCGGGTCTTCGTCGAGCAGCGGTGACGCCGGCAGCTCGGGCGGTTCGTCGTCGAGCGGCGGCGCCTCGTGGTCGGCGATCGTCAAAGAGGTCCAGGCCGCGCAGGGCGACTACAAGAACTGCGCCAAGCCCAAGGCGTTCAAGAAGGGCGTGACGGTCAGCAATCTCGTCGTCACCTCCAAGCCTTTCTACATCAAGAGCAAGACGACCGAAGGCATCTTCACGCAGGTCAAGGGCGGCGGCGATTTCAGCGGCGTCTACGTCGTGGGCAAGGAAGCCGAGGTCAAGGCGCTCAAGATCGGCGACATCATCACCGTGACGGGCAACGCCGAAGCGTACTACTGCGCCGCGCAGATGAACCTGTTCAAGGGCGTGATGCACAAGGAGAGCGGCACGGGCCTGCCGGCGGCCACCACCGTCACCGTCGACAAGATCGGCGAAAAGGCGTCCAACGCCGACAACCAGAAGTTCGAAAACGCGCTCGTCGAGCTGCACGACGTGGTTGTCAGCGAGGTCGACGTCGCGGCCGACAAGAAGGACTTTGGCCACATCTACGTCGGCAAAGACGACAGCGACAAGGCCCTGGTCATCAGCCAGCAGGCCTTCTGGATGTCCGACAAGCTGCTCGGCAAGTTCGACAGCAAGGCGTCGCCGAAGTGGAGCTACGCCGTCAAGAAGGGCGACAAGCTCAAGAGCGTGCGCGGCATTCTCGCGTTCAACTTCAACCGTTGGCGCTTGTTCCCGGTTCACGTCGTCAAGTAGAGAGCCTTGAGAAACCTGACCCACCGCCGGTCCGGCGCGCACGAACGCACGGAATAATCGGCCTCGCAGCGGGTTTGTGCCGTCCCTTCCCCCGGTTCTGTGCAAAAACGCCCAATTTGCGGGAAAAAAGCGGATATCGGCTGCGGCAAACGCCGGTATCGCGGAGAAAGAAATGAGCGAAGTCGCTGAAACTTTTGACAAATCAAACGCATACGCGATCGCAGCGTTGCTCGCTGTAGCCGGCTTCCTTGTCGGCAAATGGGACGCCAAGCCGGCTGCTCCTGCCGCACCGGCCGCTGCTGTTGCTCCTGCCGCTGCTGCCGCTCCCGGCGCTGCTCCTGCCGCTGCCGCTGCTGCTCCTGCCGCGCCTGCTGCTGCTCCCGCCGCCGCGCCAGCCGCACCGCCTCCTCCGCCCCCGCCGCCCGTCGTCAGTGGCCTCGGCAGCCAGACCGATGAAGGCGCTGGCAAGGGTGCGGACCTGGCCAAGATCGGTCACTCGCCCAAGGAAGGCCCCGCTTACCTCGGTGAGAAAGACCCGCTCGTGCTCGTCACGGTGTTCAGCGACTTCCAGTGCCCGGTTTGCAAGCGTTCGGCCGACCCGATCAAGCAGCTGGTCATGGACTTTCCCGGCAAGGTTCGCGTCAACTTCCGCCACAACGCGCTCGCGATGCACGGTCGCAGCCAGCCGAGCGCGGTCGCCACGGTCGCCGCCCAGCAGCAGGGCAAGTTCTGGCAGTTCCACGACAAGCTGTTTGAGACCGGCCGCCTCGACGACCAGGGCTTCATCGAGCACGCCAGCTCGTTGGGCCTCGACACCACCAAGTTCCAGTCGGACCTGCAGGACGGCCGCTTCGCCGAGCGCGTCTCCCGCGAGACCAAGATGGCCGAGGGAATGGGCGCGACCGGCACGCCGGCGTTCTTCATCAACGGCACGCGCCAGGTCGGTTGGGGCTCCTACATGGCGCTCAAGTCGATGGTCGCCCGCGAGATCGCGCAGGCCGAGCAGCTGATCCAGGCCGGTACCAAGCGCAAAGACGTCGTGAAGCGCCGCATCCAGGCCACCGCCGCCGACAATCAGCGCGAGCCCGACGATCCGCCGATCAAGCCCAAACAGTGGGCCGAGTGGTTGGCTGGCTCGTAGGAGCGCTCTTTCCATCGCCTGACATTTCGACCAGTCAGGCAGCTATCCGGCAGGTAGATGCCTTTCCGAGACGCCGCCAACGTCGCCGCCATCGATTGGCAGACGTGGAAACCCGTCGATGTCGCGACGTTGTTGTTCGTTCGTGATGGCGACCGCGTGCTGCTGATCCGCAAGAAGCGGGGGCTCGGCCAGGGCCTCATCAACGCGCCCGGCGGTCGGGTCGATCCCGGTGAGACTCCACGCCAGGCTGCCGTCCGCGAGGTCCAGGAAGAGCTGCACGTCACGCCCAAGGAACCCAGCTGGCGCGGCGAACATTACTTCCAGTTCCGCGACGGCTATGCGATGCACGTGCACGTCTATTCGGCGACCGCGTGGACCGGCGAGCCGACCGAGACCGACGAAGCCATCCCGCTGTGGATCGACGTCGACAACGTGCCCTACGACCAGATGTGGGCCGACGACGCGCACTGGATGCCGCTCATGCTGGCGGGAAAGCGGTTTTCGGGGCGCTACATCTTCGACAAGCAGGCGATGGTCGACATGGACCTGCGCGAACTCAGCGAAGAAGACCCCGATCGCGCCTGATCCGGCGCCCCCTGGGGACCGAGGATTTGTCTTGGCAGAACCCCAAATCATTGAGTCGGTCCGTCGAAGATACGAAAAAAAACGAGGGGGTCTTCGGGGTCAGACCCCGTTATAACAACGGTCACGACTTGTGGGGGATGGGCTCGGTGTGCAGCAGTTTGTTGCCGGCGCCGCGGATCTCGACGGTTGCCTTGCCGGTCTTGGCGTCGATGCGCACCAGGCCCCAGCTGTGTTTCTTGGCGAGCCAGGTGACGGCCTTGTGCAGCTTCTTGGGCGGGTCTCGCAGTGGCGCGGAGATGGGGCAGGCCTGGACCTCGATGTAGCCTTCGGGGTGCTTGTGAATGGCCGACCAGTGCTGGTCGCCGGCGAGGAAGAAGACGCCGCTGATCTTGTTGGTCTTGAGCGTGTCGAAGAGCCATGTGCGCTCGTTCGCAAACCCGGCCCAGTGATCGCTGCCCGTCGTGCCATAGCGCAGGGCAACGGTGGTGACGATGACCTTCCAGCGTGCTTTGGACGCCTTGAGAGCACCTTTGAGCCAGTCGCGCTGCGTCGTGCCGAGCATCGTCTTTGTCGGGCCGTCCTTGGCCTTGTTGGCGCTGCGGAAGCTGCGGGTGTCGAGCATGAAGACCTGCAGCTGGTTGCCCCACGAGAACGTGCGGTAGATGCCCGAGCCGGGATTGGCCGGTTGGGTGGGGAAGTAGGTGCGGAACGCCGTCTTGCCGGCCTGAACGAGCGATTTTGGGGTTGCGCCGTCCCAGTTGTTGGCGATCTCGTGGTCGTCCCAGGTCGAAAACCACGGCACCTGCAGTCCGAGCCGACGGATTGCGGAGAACGCGCGGATCTCGCGGAACTTGGCGAAGTAGGCCGGCTGTGTCTTGGCGGCGGGTTGGGCGTCGCTGTACGGGAAGTCGCCGAGGGTGAGCACGAAGGACGGCTTGTGTTTGCGCATGTCGTCGAGCATCGCGAAGTGTTGCGGGGCGGAGACGTGGAAGTCAGAGGCAACGGTGAAGACGACGCTGGTTGCGGCGGTCGGAAGCGGCGCGGTTCGGAAGCGACCGATCGGCGACAGGTTGGTGCGTTTGGCGTCGGCGGCGCTGCTCAGGGCGGCTCGAAATGCGTAGACGGTGTCGGGTTTGAGGTCTTTGATATCGGCCATCGCGGTGCGATCCGAGGCGGCTGCGGCGGCTACGGGTTTGGTTGTCGTGCCCTTGTCCCAGGCGACGCTGTTTTCGACTATGGGCGCGACGCTGAACCGCAAGGTCGCGTCCCAGGAGGCGCGGGTCCACAGCATGGCCTTGTTGTGCGTGACCTCAGCGGCGAGCACGCCGTGGCTGGCGAGGGGCGCATCGGGCCGCGGGATCGGGCTTGGGCCGTCGCGCTCGACCTTGGGTCCCTGGACCGGCTGCACGACGATGTTGCGGAAGAACGTGTCGTCGTTGCCCCATGAGAACAGGCCCGTCTTGCCGCCGAGAAGTGGGGTGGCGTCGACGGCGGTCAGCACGGTCTTGCCGTTGACGATCGCGGCGACGCGCCCACCCACGACGAGCAGGCGCACCGTGTAGTAGCGGCCCTCTTCGAACCGCTCGGTGTCGAACGCAAGCTCGGTCGAGACGCCGTTGCTGACCTTGACGAGTCGTCGCCGCCAGCGCTGTCGATCCCACTCGAAGCGGTAGTGGTTGTCGCCGTCGGTGAAGCGCGCCACCAGGCCGATCGCGTCATCGTCGTTGGATTTCAGGCGCCCCTGGATGAAGACGTTCGGCGGTGTCTTCTTGTGCAGGATGAAATACGTGCCAGGGCGATTGGCGTCGCCGAAGACGGTCGTGTTGCCGCCGTGGATGTTGCTGCGTTGCACGATGGCGCCGCCAACCAGCGACCATTTGCCCGGTTTGTTGGCCGTCGCCTTGGGGTGGTCCTGGGCGTTCCAACCGGCCGCGGCGAGCTCCTTGGACTTCACGGGCGGCTTGCTGTCCCAGCGCAACAACGCATCGGGGGCGAGACCGTCGACGAGGGCCACGGCGAACAGCGGATCGATCTTGCGGCCGTCTTTCGCGCGGAGATCTCGGACGTGGATCGGGTAGCCGCGGGCGATGTGGTGGGCGGTGTCGAGCACCAACGTCTTGGGGTCTTGGCCGACCCAGGCGTCGTAGACGGTCAGTCCGGATACGACCTGGGCCGGATCGAAGCCGGGTTGTTCAGCCGCGAGAGGCCCTGAAAAGCGCAGCGTGATCTGGCCGGGAGCGGTCGCTTTGCCGCTGAGAAGGCGCAGCGTTGACGGGCCCGTGGCGTCTTCTTCTCCGGTCTCAGAGACGTTCGAATCTGATGCGATTTCAGCGTCTTGTGCGTCGTCGGGTGCGGTTTTTGATGCGTTCTCGCCGCAGCTGATCAACGCGATGGCGGCGGTCAGAACGAGCGCGGTGCAAAACCGTGCCTCGGGCGTCGACAGCGTCGGTGCGGTCATGTCAGGGCTGGCTCAGCTTTCGGGCGCGAGCACGCATTGCACGTGGCGGCCGACGACCAGGTACTTGTGCGCGGCGGCGAGGATATCGTCGGCTGTGACGGCCAACAGGCGGTCGAGGTAGCCGTGGTAGGTGTCGCGCGGCAGGCCGTAGAGCTCGTTGAAGCCGATGGTGGCGGCGCGGGAACCGGAGCGTTGCAGGCCGATCGCGTGGGCACCGGCCATGTAGCGTCGGGCGCGGTCAAGCTCTTCGGCGTCGGGCGCGGCCTGCAGGACCTTTTCAATCTCCCCATAGAGGCCCGCGAGCGCGGTGTCGACCTTGTCGGGCGACGTGCCGATGTAGAACGCGAAGTAGCCGGGATCGACGCCCTCGACGGTCATCGAGCTGACCGAATAGGCGAGCGATTGTTTGTCGCGCAGCTGCAGGAAGAGCCGGCCGCCCTGGCCGCTGAGGATCGTCGAGAGCACGTTGAGGGCGAAGCGGTCGTCGTTGTCGAGGGTGGTGCCGCGGAACGCGATGCACACGTGGGCCTGCGCTTTGTTGGCCTTTTTGCGCAGCTCGATGGCGTCAGCGAGCGGTGCCATGGCGCCCGGGGTGGGAGTCGGCAGCGCGACGCGGTCGTCGGGTGTCATCGACGCGAGCAGGTCCGCGAGTTCGGTCGGATCGACGTCGCCGGCCACGCCGTATACGAGGTTGCCGGGGGCGAGGCGGCCACGGATGTAATCGAGCACCTGCGGCTGCTCCAGCGACGCGACAGAGCCGGCGGAACCGAGCCCATCGAGCGCGTAGGGGTGGTCGCCGTAGAGCGCCTCGAGCGTCGCAAGCAAGCAGGTTCGGGCGGGCGCATCGCCGCGGTTGCGGATGTCTTCGAGCTGGGCGTCGACCTGGACCTTGAACTCGTCTTCGGGCGCCTGCGAGTCGAACAGGCACTGGCCCATGACCTCGAGCACCGCCTGGCCATTGCGCGACATCGAAACCGCGGTCAATCCGATGCTGTTGCGGCCCGAAAAGCCGCTGATGTCCGCCGCCAAGGTATCGATGGTGTGGGCGATCTGGTCGCTGGTCAGCTGGCCGGTGCCGCGCGTGAACATGTCGGCCGACAGGTGCGAGATGCCATTGGTCGCCGCAGTCTCGTCGCGCAGTCCGCCAAGGGTGCCCACCCGCAACGAAAAGACCGGCACGTTGTGGTCGGGGAGCACCAGCAAGCGGTCCCCCGAGGGCAAGACGATCCGCTCGATGCCGGCGACGACGTCGCGTTCACGGACGGCGAGCGCGGCGGCGGGGCGGGACAGGTGTTTGTGAGCGGCGGTCGTCAACGCGGATTCGTCCAGCGTCTGGGCGCCATCGGCCTTGTTGCTGAGCATCTGCACGACCTGCGCATGCTCGGGCTTGAGCCACTTGCGGGCGGCCTGCAGCACATCGCGGCGCGTCACGCTGGCGACCTTTTCGTGGTAGCGGCGCTCCCAGCTTGGGTCCTGGCAAGCGACCGAGAAGTAGCCGAGCGAGTGGGCCTGGCCTTGCACCGTCTCCAGCTTGTAGGTGGCCTCGGCGAGGATGATGTTGCGCGCTTTTTCGAGCTCTTCGTCTTCGATGCCGTTTTCAAGCACGTCGGCGACCACGGCCAGGCTCTCGTTGTAGGCATCGCCGAGGCGGTCGTCGCTGGTAAGCATCGATACGCTGAACAGGCCACCGCGCTGGGGCGTGTAGCAGGACGAGCCGATATCGTTGACCAGCTGCTTGTCGCGACGCACACGGCGGAACAGGCGCGAAGACTCCCCCTGGCCGAGCAAGATGGCGAGCACGTCGAGCGACGGCACATCGGCGTGTTCGAGCGACGGCGCGGGGAACGCATAGACCAGCCGGCTCTCCGAGAAGTCTGTCGTGAGCACGGAGGCTGACGCGGCGACGTTGGCCTGGCTGGAGCGCTTGCGAGCCGGCGACGCGGTGGTGCCGAGGTTTGCGAAGCGCTTGGCGATCTCGTCGCGTACCTCGCCAGGCTCGAACGCACCGGACGCGATGACGGTGGTGTTCGGCGCGACGTAGTGCTTGTTGTAGAAGCCGCGCATCGTGTCGCGATCGTGGCCGCGCACGCTGTCGATCGTGCCGAGCACGGGCAGCGAGTACGGGTGTCCGTCGAAGATCATCTCGAAGAGGCGGCGGTAGGCGACGCGACCGGGGCTGTCCTCGGCGCGCTTGATCTCTTCGACCACGACTTCTTTTTCGCGGGCGAGCTCATCGGCGTCGAACAGCGAGTGGCAAACCGCGTCGGACAGCACGTCGAGGCCTTCGCGCCACGCCGCCGCGGGCATGACGATGTGGTAGCAGGTCTGGTCGTGGCTGGTCCACGCGTTGATTTGGCCGCCGGCGGCTTCGATCTCGGCGGCGATTTGGCCGACCGCGCGGGTTGGCGTGCCCTTGAACAGCATGTGCTCGTGCAGGTGAGCGAGGCCGCGCTCGTCGCCAAGCTCGTCATAACCGCCCGCATGGACCCACACCTGGAAAGCGACGACGGGGGCGGTCTGGACCGGGTTGATCACGTAGGACAGGCCGCTGTCGAAGGTCTCGATGCGCGGGGCATGTGGGTTCGCCATGTAGCTCTCCGGTGAGCGGGAAACGCCCGCGCGGACTTCATCCATGCAGGGACTCTGCCACGCAGGGACTCTGCCACGCAGGGACTCTGCCACGCAGGGACTCTGCCACGCAGGGACTCTGCCACGCAGGGACTCTGCCACGCAGGGACTCAGCCACGCTGGGATTCAGGCGCGGGCGTCTGCAGCCCTGCGTACCATTGCCGCGAGGTCGGCAGCAAACGGAGCCCGCGCAACACCTTGTTCTGTAACGATCGCTGTCACGAGGTCGGACGGGGTCACATCGAACGCCGGGTTCTCGATCGGCACGCTGTCAGGTGCGACGGCGAGTGTGTCGGTTCGGTCCGCTGGCAACCATCCACCAACGTGCGAGACCTCGCGTGTGGCGCGCTGTTCGATCGGGATCTCGGCGCCGGTTGGGCACTGCAGATCGATCGTCGAGGTCGGGGCAGCGACGTAAAACGGGATGCCGTGGTGCTTGCAGAGGACCGCGACCCCGTACGTGCCGATCTTGTTGGCGACATCACCATTGGCGGCGATGCGATCGGACCCGACGATGGCCGCTTGCACGCGGCCGTGCTGCATCATGTGCGCGGCCATGTTGTCGGTGATCAGCGTCGCTGGGAGACCGTCGGTGATGCATTCCCACGCTGTCAGGCGCGCACCTTGGAGGTAGGGGCGCGTTTCGTCGACCCAGGTGTGCAGCTGCTTGCCCGCCGCGATGGCCGAGCGAATCACGCCCAACGCCGTTCCCTGGCCACCGGTGGCCAACGCGCCCGTGTTGCAGTGGGTGAGCACGCCGCCTTCGCCCGGCAGCAGCTCTGCGCCGAATGTCCCCATCGCTTCGCACGCGTGAATGTCCTCGGCGTGGATGTCGCGCGCCTCAGCGAGCAATCCAGCGGCGCGTTCGCGGGATGGCAGGCCAGCGTCGGCGGCCGCGCGAGCTTGCAGACGTTCGATCGCCCAAAACAGGTTCACGGCCGTCGGTCGTGTGCGCGCAAACCGTGCACAAGTAGTCGCGAGCCGTGCGTCGAAGTCGCCGTGGTCGATGATCAGCGCCTGGGCGATGCCGTACGCCGCCGTGATGCCGATCGCCGGGGCGCCGCGCACGATCATGTCGGTGATCCCCTGGGCGACGTCCTCGGGGGCGGCGAGCCGCCGCCAGACCTCTTCGGTCGGCAGCAGCCGCTGGTCGATCAGCTCGACGATGGGGGCGTCGCCGTCAAACGCGAACCGGACGGCCTGGATGGAAGTGGGCATGGGGCTCCGTGTGAGTCCGGTTCGACTACCGGACCTGCAGCTTCGTGGCAAGCCGGCCCCGCGAAGCTGGCCCGGGCGCGCAGCGGCGCTTGCGCTGCGTAGTTACTGAACAACGCTCTTTGACGTTGTCGAAGCTGCCGCGTTGCCGGCGGTAGCCGTCAACGCACCTGCAGCTTCGTGGCAAGCCGGCCCCGCGAAGCTGGCCCGGGCGCGCAGCGGCGCTTGCGCTGCGTAGTTACTGAACAACGCTCTTTGACGTTGTCGAAGCTGCCGCGTTGCCGGCGGTAGCCGTCAACGCACCTGCAGCTTCGTCAACGTCAGGCGGTTGTCGCGGTGTTTGATGACGCCCGGGCCGCGGGCCTGGATGACCTGCAGCCGCTTGTCGCTCAGCGGGTTGTACCAGCCGAGGATCACGTCGTTGGCGCCGGCGTTGGTGCCCAACGGGACTTCCTGTTCGATCGGGAACACGACGATGTCGCCGGGGCGCCAGTGGTCGCTGCGGAAACAGCCGCTGCAGCTCTTTTCGGTCGCCTTGCTGGGCTTCTTGTAGGCCAGTGGCCACAGGTCGCGGTGCAGCGGGTGGGGATGCATGAACAGCTTCCAGGACACCGACGGCGCCTTGATGACCTTGAGATAGAGCTTGAGCAGGTATTTCTGCGACCGGCGAACGCTGCGGGACGCCAGCGAGTAGCCGATCATGTGGAACTCGTCGTTCCAGTTCACGGCGACCTTGGTGACGCCCTTGAGCCCGTCGAACGTCTTGGCGTCGATGACCGCCTTGGCCAGCCAGTTCTCGTCTGGCGCGCCGTCCGGCAGGTGGCTGGCGGCCAGGACAAGCCTCGAGCTGCGGGCGTCGAGCACGCGGATGTGCCGACCGTGCTTGACCCGGAAGGCGTGATTGAGCATCGAGAACTCGTCCTTGGCCAACACAGCGTAGCGCGCCCCGCGGAGCATCGCGCTCGCTCGATGGATGCCCTCGCCCGGGTTGCTGTCCAGCGAGAAGACGGCGCGGCGAGCGTCTCCGGGGACCAGCGGTGTGGGACCGGCGAGCTGCAAGGACCGCGCCCCATTGCCGAGCACCCCGATGCTGTGGTCGTCGCCGATGTGCAGGCGCGCGCCCTTCCACGCGTTCTTGGCCCAGGGTTTGACCGATTCTTTGTCGCGGCCGGCCCGCACGGCCACGTCGACCTGCAGTCCATCGACCTTGTCGGCGAGACCCGTGAACGCTTTGTGGTCGCGCTTGCCGTCCTTGTCTGTGTCGTTTTCGTCGCGCCAGCCCGGGATCGCGAGGTCGATGCTGCGGCTGGTCTCACCGAAATCGCTGACGCGTGTACCGACATCGAGGCCGGCGAGGAGGTCGAGAACGGCCTCGCGGTCAGCGATCGTCGGCATGGACCGCGTGTAGAAGTTGTTCTGGATGCTCGAGCGCCCGCCGGACGCATGCTTGAAGGTGCGCGGCACCCCATCGCCATCCACGGTACCGCCGATGGCGTCGACGCGGGCGATCAGGTGCTTCTGCGAAAAGTGCAGGCTCATGCCCGGCAGCAAGCCGTGCGCATAGCCGGTCGCGAAGATGGCGGCGGCGGCGCCCAACATGAAGATCGCCGGACCGGGACGCTGCAGGAGGTTGGCCGCGGAGAGACCGTAGCCGCGGACAAGGTCGATCGCGGGGCGTCGGACGGCGGCGCGGTTGAGGACGACGAGGCCGGCGACGACGAGCAATCCAGCGGCGTCTGGCGACGCGATCAGCAGGCGTGCGAAGTACTTCAAGCCGGGGCCGTTGGGCTCGCCGAGCAGACGACCTGCGAGCACCGACCAGACGTTAGCGGCGACCGCGATGGCGATGACGATGCCGATGCCGCCGAGGGCGTCGAGGCGGTTTCCGCGCGCCGCGACGGTCAACGCTACGGCCACAGCGACGCACCAACACGCCGCGAGGTAGCCGTAGGTCCACGTTCCGGCGACCTGGCTCGCGCCGACCCCGAGACCGCCGATGGCCACGAGGACGAGCGCCCCGATTGCCAACCAACGTCCGCCTCGGGCAACCCGCACGATCGCCGCCAGCGCGGTTCCCCGGTCATCTGCTGCCCACTCGAAGCGGCGGCCGAGCGAACCGGGCAACGCCGCCACAACGGCGACCAGGATCGCGAGGATAAGCGGCACCAGAAAGGCGGCGGAGGTCGCGCCCTCGGCCAGCGTGCCGCCCCAGCCGACGGGATGAAGCGACGTGAGCACCAGGCACCCGCTGATGAGCAGGCCGATACAAGCCGCGCCGATCGCAGCGAGCGCCACGCGGGCGTCACCAAATAGCCTCGCGACCGCCCGCAGCAAGCGGACCAGACGTTTTTCGCCCCAGCCGCGCGTTGCCCCGAGGTGAACCAGCGCCGCGCCCAGGAAGACGGCCACGAACAGCGCAGCGCCGGCGACCACTTCGGGGCGCGTCATTTGGATCGTCGTCCAGACCCGGTCGTAGGTGTAACCGGTGCGGGTCGCTTCGGCGCGCAGCAGCACGTCCAGGCGCGTCCCCAGCGAGATCAACACGTCCAACGCGTAGGCCACGGCAACGGCCGACAACGCCCAGATCGCGGCGGCGCGGGACTGCAGCCGGTCGAGCAAGCGGCGCGTCGCGTCGACGGGGCGCGAGAGGCCGAGGCCGAACCCGAGCGTAAGCAGCAGCGCCAACCTGCGCAGGTTCTTGTTGAAGGCCAGCTCTTGCGGCCACGAGTACGCAGCCTTGTCGTCGCCGATCGGCGGGTCGAAAGCGAGCCACCGGACCATCGTGCCGGCCTCTTTGCCGATCTCCCGATGCAGCAACAGCGCGGGCACAAACACCATCAGGGTCAACACCGCGCCGCTGACGCGTCCGGCGAGCAGATCGACCAGCAGCGACGCCGTAATGACCGCCGCGACGGCCACGACCGGCATCGCGACGTGGTTGAAATCGGGCAGCAACACCGCGGTTCCAAGAATCGGCGCACCGAGGCCGATGAGCAGCGCGACGTCAGAGCGATTGAGCGGACTGGCCGATTCGGGAGAGTCGCCGCCAGCGCCGAAGAGCCGGCGCCCGCACGCGATGAGAAAGATTGGTCCCCACGGGTACATGCCAAAGCCGAGGTGGCTGATGAGCTCGGCGAAATCGCGTCGGCCTTCCGGCAAACCGCCGCCAAAAGGCACCTGCGTAAAGCGAAGTGTGCGCAACAGCGCGCTGTCGTCGTCGCTGAGCACGATCCACGCCGCCAGCGCCAGGCCGACACCAGCAACCGCCGCGAGCCCCAGCATCTCCCGTCGCATATCTCGCGTCGCGAAGACGTAGCCCACGACCACGGCGACGCCGATCGACAAGCCGCCAAGGCCCTGGCCAAAGAACAACAGATCGAGTCCGAGCACCGCCCACAGCAGCCACCAACGGCCGGTCTCGCCCGGATTGGCGCCCCGCGCGAGGCCGAGGGCCAGCAGCGCCGAACCCAGCGACGCGGTCTGCGCCAACGTGACCATGCGGGCGGCCCCGAGCGCGGCGGGCATCGTGGCGAACACCAACAGCGCCAACCAACCGCCGGCCGGTCCGTACAGCGACGATGCGGCGACGACGAGCAACCACGCCATGATCGCGGCGATCAACGCCCCGGGTAGACGCGCCGAAAACTCGCTGGCGCCGAGCGCTTTCATGCTCGCGGCGACCAGCATCGTGTCGAACATCGGGGCCTGGACCGACGCGCCCTTGACCTTGTGCTGAACGAGCGACCATGGCGACGGACAGACGTCGACCAGCAGCTTCGCGGCCTTGTCGCGCGGCAGGATCGTGTCGTTATGCCAGGCGAGCAGCGCGAGGTTCGCGGCGTCTTTCTCCGCCGGCAAGGCGTGCTGCCACCAGCCGCCGGACATGGACGAGACCAGCTGCCGCGCGCGGGCTCGGGCGAGGGCGGCGCGGAGCTTCGCGATCGGCTCGGAGGTGACCAGCGCGACGAGCGTGCCGCGGTTGTTCAGCCCGATCGTGTCGATCCGACCGGCCAGCAGCTCGGCGCCTTCATCGCCCGCCCGGCCGCTGATAACGGCGTCCGCGTCGATGACGACAGCGTGATGAACCCGCTCGCTGAGCTCGTTTGGGGCGCGTGAAAGTCCCGCCGCCGCCGAGCCAGCTCCTTGGGTCGACACGCGCCGAAGCGACAGGTCTTCGCCCGCCGCGTCGTCGAGTTTGCTGAGCAGCGCGCCGTCTTCGTCGACCACCAGGACCTGGGGTGACCCGGCCACGAGCCGCGCGACGGCGGCGCGATCCATCTCCCACGGGTCGAGCAGACCGCTTGTGCCCAGGCCAGGCAGGGTCATCGCCAACACGACAAGCGCCGCGATCGGACCCTGCAGTCGGTGCAGCCAGGTCATCGGACTCCGTACCATCGAAAGCGTGCAGAGGTTGCGCTGTCGATCGGTCGTAGGGTTGCGATCAAGGGAAGTCGTGACGGCGGCCGGACCGAGGCGATCCATGCGCCGCGCACGCGCGAGGGCGGCGGACCCTAGCAGATGAAGGCGAAATTGCGAAAGACGTTGCGGAATTCTCGATTGCCATTCTCTTGACAGCCCCCCTCCGCGTCCTTAGATTGCACCGCCTTTTGGTCCTTGGGATCGGTGCGTCCTGGCGTAATAGCCGCGCGATGCGGCGTTGAACAATCGACAGCAGGTCCACGCGACGAAGGACGAAAGAGCAGTTGAAATCTCGGACAACCACGCAGCGTCCAACGGCGCTGCGGACAACGAGCAACGGACCGCAGAACGACGACTGCAAGCCAGTCGCGAGCCGTACTTCAATGAACAACGGCACGCTCCGCCGGTGCGGTGATGACACCGACGGCGCGGAGCAAGACTCGCTGGAGCAGCGTATTTGATGGGCGCGCGGATCGCAGAACGCAGCAAACGAGCGATCGTCGAACGTGTCGATATGGCACGCATCGTCGGTGAGACCGTGCGTCTTAAGCGTCGCGGCAACCGCCTGCTTGGCCTGTGCCCCTTCCACGAGGAGAAGACGCCGTCGTTCAACGTCAACTTGAGCGAGAAGGTGTTTTTCTGCCACGGCTGCGGCGCGGGCGGCGACATCATCAAGTTCGTTCGCGAGCTGCACGGCTTCTCGTTCGCGGAGTCGCTCGAATACCTGGCCGATCGCTGCGGCGTCGCGGTCGAATACGAACAGGCCGATCCGCGCAAGATGGCGCAGGAGAAGAAGCGCCGCTCCCAGCGTCGCCGGCTGCTCGATCTCAACAACGCAGCCCAGCAGTTCTACGTGGGTCAGCTGCACGGAAAGGCCGGCGCGAACGCCCGCGCCTACCTCGAAAAACGGGGCCTGTCGCGCGAGACCGCCGAGCGATTCGGGGTCGGTTGCGCGCCCGATTCGTGGGATTCGCTGTCCAACCACCTGCTCGGCCGCGGCTTTGAGGCCGAAGAGTTGGCGTTGGTCGGCCTCGGCATGCCGCGCCGCAACGGCTCGGGCCTGATCGATCGGTTCCGCGATCGGCTGATGTACCCGGTTCGCTCCACCACCGGTGATCTCATCGCGTTCGGCGGACGGGCGCTCGGCAACGATCCCCGGGCCGGCAAGTACATGAACTCGCCCGAGTCGGAGCTGGCCACCGTCGAAACCGAGTTCAACACCGGGCTGTCGCGCTTCTTCAAGAAAGGGCGCTGCGTCTTCGGCTTGTACGAGGCTCGGCAGGGCATCCGCCAGCGCAAGCAGGCGCTGATCGTCGAGGGCAACCTGGACGTGATGATGCTCCACCAGGTCGGCTACACCAACGCCGTCTGCGCGATGGGCACGGCGCTGACGATCGAACAGCTCAAAGAAGTGCAGCGATTCACCGAAGAAGTGGCGCTTGTCTTCGACGGTGACAAAGCCGGTCGCGCCGCCGCTCGCAAGTCTGTACCGCTGTGCATCGAAACCGGCCTCGGCGGCGTCTTCGTTTCGTTGCCCGAGGGCGATGATCCCGACTCATTTGTGCGCGATCGCGGCGTCGATGCGTTCGGCCAGCTGCTCGGCGACGCGCAGCCAATGGTGATGGGATATGTGGACGCGTTGATCGCTGAAAACGGCGCGACGATTCACGGCAAACGCAAGACGATCGAGGCCGTTCAGCCGGTGCTCGTGCGGGTCAGCGATCCGATCGTGCGCGAGATGGCGCGGACCTACATGGCCCGGCGTCTCGAGCTCGACGTCGCCGATTTGCAGCGCTTCTTGCGGCAGGTCAAGCCGCAACCCGGGATGCGCCCGGCGTCTCGGACATCCGCTCCGCGGCGCATCGACGAGCCGCAGCTCGAACGCGTGGAGCTTGATCTGGTCAGGGTTCTGTGTCGACGGCCAAGCCGCATCACCTATGTCGTGGAAGAAGGCTGTCTCCGCGACGTTAGGCACGAGAACCTGAGGAAGTTCCTCGAGATGTTTGGCGGGCGAGCGGCGACCTTGACCGATGCTCAGCGCAGTCTCGATGGAACCGAACTCAAGGCTTGGGTTCAAGAATTGCCAGATGGTCGCGTGCGCAGAGCGTTTCTCGAGGGGCTCGTGCGAGCGGATTTGATTGCAGCGAGCACTGCTGACATTGAACTGCTCTCGGTGCTCGATCGACTCGAAAAGTGGAAGCTTGAAGGCGACCGCGATGCACTCAAGACAAAACTGAAATCTGCGCCGAAAAGCGGCGTCCCAATGTCCGAAATCGCTCGGATGTATGAACGACAGCAACGAATCGTAGCTCGCATTGCTGAGTTGAGAGAATCGATGGCCAAAGCCTCGCGAAGCGTCGCTGCCGGCCGTCTACTGGAGGAATAGCGAGATGTTTGACCGCGTCGATCAAGACAAATTGCTGGAAATGCTCAAGCGCGGTCGCGCCACGGGCGTCGTGTCCGTGGATGCGATCAAGCGCCTGCTCGATGGCCTCGAGGTCGATGAGCAGGTGATCGGCGACCTGATGCTGATCCTTGATGCGAATATGATTTTTGTCATCGATCACACGCCGCCCGCGAGCAGCCGCGACCCCGGGCAGATCGACGGCCTGCGGACCGTCAACCAGGGCGCGCCGCTGACCCAGCAAGAGAAGAACGACGAAGAGAACTACAAGGACGAGCCGTACATGCGGACCAACGACCCCGTGCGCATGTACCTGCGCAAGATGGGTTCGGTGGCGCTGCTGACGCGCGAAGGCGAGATCGAGATCGCCAAGCGTATCGAGACCGGCGAGCACGAGGTGTTGTCGGCGCTGCTTTCGACCCGCAAGACGATGGCCAGCATGCTCAGCCGCCGCGACCGCGCTGCCGACATGATCGAGTGGGTCAAGAAGGACCGCGGCATCCGGCGCAAGATCGAAGAAGCCGAGGCGCGCGGCGAAGAGACGACGCTTCGCGACAGCAAGCGCGGCGGTGAGCGGCCCCCGTTTTCGCTCAAGGACCTCGTCAAGCAGGTCGACGACCGGCAGGGCGGCAACGACGAGATCATCATCTGCAACAACGTCATCAACGACCTGACGGTGATGGAAGACTTCGCGGCCGCCCAGGCGGCGATCGTCGACAAGCTCAACCGCACCAAGGCCAAGAGCGGCAAGGCGACCATCGTCAAAGGCATCCTGACGCAAGAGGTGCGCGAGCCCTACTTCCAGGAAGTCATCGCCGACATGCTCGAGAGGATGACGCACAGCCGCGCGAGCGTCGGTGACGTGTTGGAGCTGTCCGGCGCCCGGGCCAAGCGCCCGCCGACCGAAGACGAGACGATGGAGACCCTGGCGTTGCTGCTGCGGGTGACCCGTTTGTACCGCAAGCGCATCCGCAGCGATGACCCGGCCGAGGCCGCGCGCGCTGACCTGGCCCGCAAGAAGCCGCAGCGCAGCATCGAGGACCTGATGCGCGCGATCCTCGAAGATCGGCTCGCGACGCAGCACTTCATGCAGCTGCACAAGAAGGTCGCCGCGATCGACGACATGCCGGCCCACGAGCTGTTCGACGCCGTGCCGCCGAAGCTGCCCAAGAGCCAGCGCAAGCAGCTGCTGAAGTCCGCGGTCATCGCGCTCAAAGAAGTCGTGCCGTTGCTCAAGAAGAACAACCAGCTGCGCGATACGCCCCTCGCCGGTGTGCCGGGAACCGAGCCGTTTGAGTCCGATCTCCGCCAACGCAAACAAGCGCTCAAGGATGTGCGTGACGCCATCGTCGATAAGCTGTTGTGGATTCCTCGCTTGCAGCCCAAGGGCAAACAGGCTCCCCCGCCGCGGTGGGAACGTGAGCTCGACGAGGTCGGCCGGCCGATGCCGATGGAAGAAGGCGATACGCCCGACTACGTGGCGCTGAGTCCGGTCTACGCCCAGCAGGTCGTGTACTCGACGGTGGTCGAAGCGATGACCAAGCAGGCGATCTCCCGCAAGCTGGTCGACGCCATCATGCGCCGCGCGCTGCTCGAACGGCTGCTCGACGCGGGCCTGCACCGCAAGCAGTACGACGCGGTGACGATCGAGCTCAAGGCGATCGTCAAGGGCGTGATGGACTGCGACTACCAGATCCAGCTCGAAGAGATGGCGCTGGCCGAGTCCGCGACCAAACGCCTCAAGGCCGCCGGCAAGCGCAAGGTCGACCCGATCTTCGACTTCAAGACGGTCCAGTCGCTGGCCCGTGACTTCAAGGGCGCCAACGCCAAGCAGAAGCGCTTGCTCGAGAAGAAGTACGGCGTCGTCAAAGACGAGATCGTGGCGTCGCGCAAGAGGATGCGCGAGTACAAGGCGCAGCTCGACGAGCAGTGCAAGGCGGCCGGTCACCGACAGCCCGAACTCAAGCGCCGCTACGAGCAGATCGCCCGCGGTGAGCGCATCGCCAACAAGGCCAAGTCCGAGCTCGTCGAAGCCAACCTGCGCCTCGTGGTGTCGATCGCCAAGAAGTACACCAACCGCGGTCTGCAGTTCCTCGACCTGATCCAGGAAGGCAACATCGGGCTGATGAAGGCGGTCGACAAGTTCGAGTACCGCCGCGGCTACAAGTTCAGCACCTACGCGACGTGGTGGATTCGCCAGGCGATCACCCGCGCCATCGCCGACCAGGCGCGCACGATCCGCATCCCGGTGCACATGATCGAGACGATAAACAAACTGATCCGCACCTCGCGCTACCTGCAGCAGGAGTTGGCCCGCGAGCCGACGCCCGAAGAGGTCGCCGAGAAGATGGAGATGCCGCTCGACAAGGTGCGCAAGGTCCTCAAGATCGCCAAGGAGCCGATCAGCCTCGAGACCCCGATCGGCGAAGAAGAAGACAGCCACCTCGGCGACTTCATCGAGGACAAGAAGGCGGTCAGCCCGGTCGACGCCGTGACCATGGCCGCGCTCGAAGAGAAGGTCCGCAAGTCGCTCGCCTGCCTCGCCCCGCGCGAGGAAAAGGTCATCCGCATGCGCTTTGGCATCGGCGAACGAAGCGATCACACGCTCGAAGAGGTCGGCCAGCAGTTTGGCGTTACCCGCGAACGTATCCGCCAGATCGAGGCCAAGGCGCTGCGCAAGCTCCGGCACACCACGCGCGCCAAGATCCTCAAGCCGTTCAGCGACGGATAGGAGCTTGTCGCGCATTGTCATGCGCCACAGGCTGTTGCGATTTTTCGTTGAGGGGCTCAGCGGCGCCCCTGACCAGGAAAGTGTGATTCTCTCGGCCTGCCCATCCGGTCCGGTCCTGCGGACGGCCTGTCTGCGATGCGGCCAGCTTGACGACACCGGACGGCCTATCTGCGATGCGGCCAGCTTGACCACTCCAACGGCGCCAACCGCCCGACAACTCGACCGAAGGGTTGACATCTTTGGACGGCGGGGGCACACCTCCGCGGTCCTTGCGGCTTCGCTATGCATTTTTGCCGGCGAAACGCGGAGAGACCGGGCCTATAGCTCAGCGGTTAGAGCTGCCGGCTCATAACCGGCTGGTCCCAGGTTCGAATCCTGGTGGGCCCACCGCCAGAACACATCATCCAGCCAGGAGTGGCGCCGCATGACGTACGTGACCGAGCCCCGTGAAATCCTCGACGTCCTTCGCCGGTTGCAATCGATCGACGATGAAATCCGCGACGTCCGCGAGAGCCGAGATTCGATGATCGGCAACCTTGAGCGCCTCCGCAAAGTGCTCGAACACCGCGACGGCCAGCTCGCCGAGATGCGCGAGAAGCTCACCGAAGCTGAAGCGTGGTTCACAAAGAAGAGCGGCGAGCTCGAGATGGAGCGCGAGAAGCTTCAGAAGTCGAAGACGAAGCTGTCGGGCGTGACGCGTAGCAAGGAATACGTCGCGGTCAACCGTGAGCTCGACAACATCCGCCGCAACATCGCCAACCGCGAAGACGAAGTGGATCGCCTGTCGACCGCTATCGACGAGTTCCGCAACACCATCAACAAAGAAGAAGAGAAGGTCACGGAGCTGCGCGAGCTGGCCAACACCGAAGCCAACAACAACGCGGGCAGCCTTGAGAAGATGGACGGCCAGATCGGCGAGGTCGAGTCGCGCCGCGGCGAAGTGACCAAGCTGCTGATGCCCAAGCTCGTGCGTCGCTACGACCGTGTCTTCAAGGCCCGCGCCGGCGTCGCCGTGTGTCGTGTCATCGACGGTGTCTGCGCCGGCTGCAACATGGTTGTGCAGCCCCGCTTTGTCGCCCAGATCATGCGCGGCAGCTCGCTCGTCCAGTGCCCGCACTGCAGCCGCTACCTCTACGCGGCCGGCGGCCATGACGAGGACGGCCACGTGATCGCGCCGACGTAGCGTTGATTTACGAGGGGGTTGAACGCAACCCCCTCGCCGCGATTTGTTGAATTCGGGGGCGGAACCACGCAACGTCCTCGGCATGAACACGCACCACCTACGATTTCTCTTCCGCGCGGGCGTCATTGCGTTCGCTGCGCTCGCGATCGCTTGTTCCGACGACAGCGATGGCGGCTCCAACGACACCACCGACGCCGGCGTAACCGACGCGGGTTCAGACGCTGGCTCTTCCGATGACGGCGGGTCCGCTGCGGGTTCGGATGGCTCGTCCAGCGGCGACGCGTCCGGCTCGTCCATCGACGCGGGCGGCACAACCACCAGCTTCCCGTGGGGCGAACCCAAACCCTCGGACGCACCCGACGAGCCCGATCCGAAACCGCACGGACACAGCGCGACGACCGTCCCGTTGCCCCAAGCGATGACCATCGCCGGGTGGGTCTACGCCGTCGGCTCGGGCAGCGTCGCCAGCGCGCTCAGCCAGGGCAACTTCAAGGTCCCCAAGGCCGGCGCCAACGCTTATGGCCTCACCTGGAAAGCCGCTCCGCTCAACGACAAGGGCGTGTTGCCCAAGCAAGGCGCCAACGGTCAGACGTTCTGGCTCGTCGTCGATCCCAAGGTGAAAGCCGCGACGCCCGCGATTTCGAGTGTTCGCAACGTTGTGCGCGTCTACTCCGGAAAACGCCAACTGCCCGGCGACCTCTACGGTCACGACATGGCCCGGGTGCCCGTCATCCTCCAGCCCAACACCCCGTTTGCAGCCCGTGGACGCGGCGGCCGTTCGATCCGTGTGCTGCTCGAAAAGACCCAACGCGAGCTGTGGCTCAACCGGCACGACCTCACCCGGCCCGACCTGCGCGCCGGTCAGCAGGACTCGCTGTGGATCGGCATGCCGCTGCTCAGCCTGTCGGCCAAGAACCACACCGAGATCCACGCCAGCGTCCTCGAAACGCCCGATTTCAAGCCGTCGACAACGTCCTGGGCCGGCATCGGACCGCTCGCTGTCAGCCATATCGGCTTTCACCTGCGCCCCAAGCACAAGTGGCCGGCCGCCGGCACCAAGGAAAAGCCCGTCAAGTTCAAGGTGAAGCTGCGCGTCGAGGCCAAGGACAGCGCGGCCGCCTACGACCACGAGCTCGAGCTCACCGTCATCAACGCCGACGATCCGTTCCGCCAGACCTTCCGCTCGCACGTCGACCGCAGCATCCAGTACTACGGCGTGCGACCGCCCAAGCCGTTTGACGCCACCAAGACCTACGCGATGGCCCTGTCGCTGCACGGCGCCGGCGTCGCGGGAATCGGCCAGGCCAAGTCGTATGGGCCCAAGGATTGGATCTACATCATCGCCCCGACCAACCGGCGGCGTTTCGGTTTCGACCACGAGGAGTGGGGCCACCTCAACGATCTCGGCGCGATGCACGACGCGATGGAGCGTTTCAAGATCGACCCGAACCGCCGCTACATCACCGGTCACTCGATGGGCGGGCACGGCACCTGGCAGTTCGGCATCCACCACGCGAGCTACTTCAACGTCGTCGGCCCGTCCGCGGGTTGGGACTCGTTTTACACCTACGGCAAGTCGCCCAAACCGAGCTTCCCGACCAGCCGTGCGCGCGCTCACAGCGACACCAGCCGCTACATCGGCAACCTCGCCAACCGCTCCGTCTACGTCATCCACGGCACCAAGGACAACAACGTTCCATGGTCCGAAGGCCTCGCCATGCACACCAAGTCCAAGCAGGTCAGCAAAGACGTGCACAAGCACTGGCAGATCGGAGCCGGCCACTGGTGGGATAACGACAAGAACACGCCTGGCGCCGCCTGCGTCGACTGGAAGCCGCTCTTCGACCTGATGAAAAAACGCACCCGCGATCCGGCCGAGCTCAGCTTCACGTTCACGTCACCGGGGCCGTGGTACAGCGACCACTACAGCTACGTGCGCATCCTCAGCAGCACATCCCCGCACGTCGACTGTGTGCTGCAGTCCACGTTTGACGGCGCCACCTTGCGGCTCAAGACCGGCAACGTGCGCTCGATGGTCATCAACGGCAAGCTGATCCGCAGCAAGGGGCCGCAGGGGATCGAGATCGACGGCAAGGTCTACAAGCTCACCGACGACACGTTCGTCATCGGCCCCACAACCGGCAAACGCCCCGGCGTGCACGGTCCGTTCAACCAGGTTATGCACCGCCCGTGGTGCTGGGTGTACGACAAGGGCGACACCGCATACGCCGATTTCGCCGCCTTCCTCTCGACCCACTGGGCGATCATCGGCAACGGCCATGGCTGCGTGCTCGAAGCCGGCGCGCTCACCAAGAAGACCCGACAGCGCTACAACTACATCCACCTCGGCCGCGCGCACACCGACACCGGCGCCCCGTCTTCGCTCGGCTGGGACAACGACGGCGTGACAGTCGGCGGCAAATCCTTCCCCGGCTCGGCGTTGCAGTCGATCTGGGACAACGGCAAGGGCCTCGACGCCATCATCGTGGCGCCCAAGGGCAGCGAATACCTGCTGACCGCGGTCGTGCCCTTTTCGTCGCGCTCGGGGATGCCGGACTTCCTGGTGTGGAGCGGCAACAAGCTCAACGCCGGCGGCTACTTCGACGCCGACTGGAAGATCAACAAGACCTACGCAGCCGGCCTCTAACCCGGGGGCTGGCCGTTAAGCCCCCTGTAGCGCACATGGAGTCTCATGCTCGTCCTGGGTATCAACCACAGCAACGACTCGTCCGCCGCCCTCGTGCGCGATGGTGTCGTTATCGCCGCGTCGCGCGAGGAACGCTTTTCGCGCATCAAGCACGACAGCAGCTTCCCGACCAAAGCCATCCAGTTCTGCCTGTTGACCATCGGCGCCGAGCTCGCTGACGTCGACACGGTCGCCTTCTTTTGGAACCCGGCGATCCACGCGGCGACGCCGAACCGGCGCATGTCCGGTGCGTGGCGGCATCACCTCGAATTTCTGCACAGCGTGCCCAACCAGCTGCTGCCGATGATGGGCGCGAGCGAGCCGCCTCCGTACCTGGAACAGCGCTTGCCGACTAACAAGGGCGACCTGCGCATCGTCTACGTGACCCACCACCTGTGCCACGCCGCCAGCGTGCTCTTTCGGTCGCCGTTTTCCGACTGCGGCATCCTCACGGTCGACGGCTATGGCGAGCGCAACGCGACGTTTATCGGCCACGGCGAAGGCCTCACGATCACGCCCAAGCACCACATCAACTTCCCGCACTCGGTCGGGTCGCTGTACGCCGCGTTCACGCAATACCTGGGTTTTCGCGCCAACAACGGCGAAGGCAAGGTCATGGGTCTGGCGTCGTACGGCACCGATCGCTACGTCGCCGCGGTGCGCGAGCTGGTGCGATTCACCGACGACGGCTTCGAGCTCGACCTGTCCGCGTTCGCCTTCTATCACGAGCACGGGCCCCGCTACGGGCAGCGCATCGTCGACCTCTTCGGCCCCGCTCGTCGCGTCGAATCCGAGCTCACCCAGCACCACAAGGACGTCGCCCGCGGCCTGCAATCGGTCACCGAAGAGCTGCTCTTGCACCTCGCCGCGATCACCCGCGAAAAGACCGGCAGCCCGCGCCTTGGCATGGCCGGCGGTGTGGTCCTCAACTGCGTCGCCAACGGCCGCATCATGCGCGAATCGGGCTTTGACGCATGCTTCTTCCAGCCCGCCGCAGACGACGCCGGGACCTCGATGGGGGCCGCACTCTGGGTCACCCACTGCCTCGAAAAGCAGGCGCGGCCCGATGGCATCACGGCGACCGACTACCTCGGATTGCGCTACACCGACGAGCAGGTCGAGGCGGAGCTGGTCAAAGCGGGCGTGCCCTTCGAAAAGCTCGAAAACACACCGCAAATCGCCGCCCAGGCCCTCGCAGACGGCAACATCATCGGCTATTTCGGAGGCGCCGCTGAGTTCGGCCCCCGCGCACTTGGCAATCGCAGCATCGTCGCCGATCCGCGCAACGCGAAGAACAAGGACACCCTCAACGCCCGCGTGAAGTTCCGAGAACCCTTCCGCCCCTTCGCGCCAAGCTGCCTGCAATCAGCGGTGGGCGACCTCTTCGACAGCGACGTCCCGAGCCCCTACATGCTCCGCGTCTACAACACGCTGCCCGAACGACTCGACGACCTCGGCGCCATCACCCACGTCGACGGCGGCGCCCGGGTGCAGACGGTCAACAAGGACCAAAACCCGCGCTACCACGCGCTCATCAAGGCGTTTGGCGAGCTGACCGGCGTGCCGTGTGTGCTGAACACGAGCTTCAACATCCGCGGCGAACCGATCGTCAACACAGTCGCCGACGCCCTAAAATGCTTCTTTACGACCGACATGGACGAACTCTACGTGCACGACTTCCGCGTCACGAAAGGTCGCTAACGGTTCACGATCTCGAGAACAAACGGTGGCGACTCGCTTTTCTTGAGCCACGAGACGCTGCGATTCAGCCGACGTCTTTCATGCGGCGGTTGAGCGCGCCGAGGGTCGCGAACAAGGTGCCGACGCCGCCGTCGCGCTGCTTTTTCACGACGGCCTTCATCAGCGCCACCATCGAGTCGCCGTAGGGGTACCACCACGGCTCGAATTTCGAGTTGCGGTCGACCAGCACCATCTTTGGTCGGGTCATGTGCACGAGCGCGTCAGGGCTGTTGGTGATGCCGCCGCCGGAGTTGCCGGTTCCCACCCAGGGCAGGTCGGGCACGGCGCCGGTGAACGCGTGGTTGTTGATCCAGACCATGCCCGTGTCGAGCTGGTCGGCGATGCGCAGGCCGCGGTCGGTGTCTGCGGTCCAAACCGACGCGCCGAGCCCAAATTGGCTGTCGTTGGCGGCGGCCACCAGGGCGTCGTCGTCGCTGCAGATGGTCAGCACGGCGATCGGGCCGAAGCTCTCGTCTCTCCAGGCGGCGGCGTCGCTGGGCAAATCGCCGATCAGGGTGGGTGGAATCACCGCTTCCGGGTCGTCGGGCAGGCCGCCGCAAAGCACCTTACCGCCGCGATCGGCCGCATCGAGCAAGTGGCCGCGCACGAGCGCTTTTTGGTCGGCGGTGACGAGCTCTTTGACGTCGGTGGTCGTCTGTTCGAGCCGCTTGACCAGGGCCGGGACGAAAGTGTCGGCGATCGCCTCGTGGACGGCGACGCGCTCCACGGACGCGCAATTTTGCCCGGCGTTGTTGACGATGCCCCACGCGATCCCGGCCGCGGCGCGTTGCACATTGGCGTCATCGAGCACCACCGCGCAGTCCTTGCCGCCGAGCTCGCAGTCAAAGGCGATGCCGCGTTCGGCGCAGGCGACGGCGACCTTGCGGCCGGTCAGTGTGCTGCCGGTGAACAGGACCAGGTCGGGTTGCGCCTCGATGAGCGCCGCGCCCGCTTCCCCGGCGCCTTCGAGACACGCGACGATCGGCCCGAGCTCTTCGCGCAGCCGTTGCACCAGCCAGCGGCCGGATTCAGGGGTGTGTTCGGACGCCTTGAGCACCACACCGTTGCCCGCGAGCAGGGCCGGCACCATGCCGCGCATCGGGATCGCGACCGGGAAATTCCACGGCGCGATGATGGCCACGACGCCGCGTGCGACGCGCTGTACCTCGGCCCGTTTGCCCGGCATCTCGAGCTTGGGAATGCGGCCGGGGCGCGGCGCGAGGATCGACGGACCGCGGTCGCACCAGTAGCCGAACAGGTCGGCGACGTTGAGCACATCGGCGGAGTAGGCCTCGGCGAGCGGTTTGCCGGTCTCGCGGTGCACGATCTGGGCGAGCTCGTCGGCCTGGCCGAGGATCTTCTTGCCGACGGCGCGCAGGGCGGCGGCGCGTTGGGTAGCGGTCTTGGCTGCCCAGGCGGCGGCGGCCGAACGTGTTTGAGCGACGGCAGCCCGCGCTCGGTCGAGGGCGTCGGAGCCGTCGGGTCCTGGCCGCTCACCGCCAGGCCCGCCGGTCGTGGTTGCATTTGACATGGCCTCATCCCCCGCCGGAGCATCCCGTGTCGCTCGCGTGCTTTTCGTGCGCTTGCTTGTAGTCGATGGGGTGGCGCGAAGGAAGCGCCACGTCGTCCGGAGCCCCCATGGTCGCCCGCATCGTCGCCTGGGTGCTCGGAGCCATCTTCGTATCCACCGATACGCTGCCCGGTCTGGACGAGCTCGACACCGCCCCGCGCGTTGCCAAGATGCTCCGCGAGGCGCCCGGATCGTTCACGTTTGTTGTCTACGTATCGACGTTGCTGTTCATGGTGTCGCCGCTGATCACGATCGGCTTGCCTGTGCCCGCGTTCGTTCTCGGCCGCCGCCAGCTCGATACCCACGCCTACCGCCTCGCCCGCCATCGCATCTACCTGGTACGCCAGTCGATGCTGATGCTCAAGACCGTCGGCGGGCTCATCTGGGGCGGCCATCCCGACGTCCGCGCGGCGCTCGATGTCCCCGCCTACGAAGCTGACCCCGGCACCTTCCGACAAGGTGGTGAAGACGCGGCCGACCTGGCTGCAGCAGGCCGGCCGGAGATTCGATGAAGGGCGCCCACCTGGCCTACCAAGAGGGCGCATCGGTCCAATTCTCGAGCGACTACGTTGTCGTTGGCAGCGGTGCAGGCGGCGCAGCGGCGGCCGTGATGCTCGCCCGGGCCGGCTACAGCGTCACCATCGTCGAGTCCGGTCCTTGGCGCGTTCCCGACGATTACCCTTCGTCGATGTATGGCTGCCTGCGCGACATGTTTGACAGCTGGGGCACCAAGGTCGCGCGCGGCGACTCGCTGATGCCGGTCATCCAGGCCAACGTCGTGGGCGGTACCACGGTCATCAACAGCTCGATCGTCGTCCGCACGCCCGGGGATGTGTTGCAGGATTGGCGCGAGCAGCATGGTCTGGGCGACGTCTTCACCGAAGCGGCGATCGGAGCGGCCCAGGATCGCATCGAAGACGAGCTCAAGGTCACGCCCAGCAACCAGGCCGAGGCCTTTGGCGCGAGCAGCCAGATGTTGCTCGATGCGTTGCGCAGGCGCGGGCTTGAGGGGCATCCAACCGACCGCAACGTGCACAACTGCCGCGGCGTCAACCGGTGTCTGCAGGGCTGCAGGAGCCGGCGCAAGCGCTCGACCAACCTCGACTGGATCCCCGAAGTGATGGATCGCGGCGGCACGGTGATGTCCTGTGCACCTGCCGAACGAATCCTCATCGCCCGCGGACGCGCCACAGGTGTAACGGGTCGTTTTCGCCATCCGGTCACGCGCAGCAACGGCGCGTCGTTTCGGATCGCGGCCGATCGCGGCGTGCTCGTCGCGGCCTCGGCAACCGGCACCGCACCCTTGCTGCAAAGAAGCGGGTATCGCCATCGCGCGCTCGGACAGGGGTGGCGAGCACATCCGGGCGCCGGCGTCTTCGGCGTCTATCGCGATCGCATCGATCAGCCGATCGGACCGTCCCAGGGCACCGCATCGATCCACCACCGTCGCGACATCGGTATCAAGCTCGAGTCGTTGACGTTGCCGCTCGAAGTGGTCGCGGGTCGGTTGTCCGGTGGCGGGATCGAGCTTGTCCGCCGCCTCGAGAAGTTTTCGCACCTGGCGATGTGGGTCACCGCCGTTCGCGCCGACGCGGTAGGCACCATCAACGCCGGGTTGTTTGGCACGTCCATCCGCTACAAGCCCACGCTCAAGGATGTTGATCGGTTGCGACGCGGCTGCGCGCTGTTGGCGAGGATGCATTTCGAGTCCGGGGCCGAGGCGGTGTTGCCGGGCATCCATGGGCTGCCGTATTCGATCGGGCCCGACGAGATCGACCTCATCGAGAACGCGCCGACGAACAACAAGGCGTACACCTGGGTCATCTCGCACCTCTTCGGAGGCGCGGTGATGGGCGACAACCCGCAGCGGTCGGTGGTCGGCAAGGATCTTCACGTGCGCGGCGTTCGCGGTCTGCATGTCGTCGACGCGGCGGCTTTGCCCACGACCCTCGGCGTCAACCCACAACACACGATCATGGCGGTCGCGCAGGTCATCGCCGATCGCCTCGCCAACGACGGCGCACCCGCCGCTTGAACGCACACGGAGGAATCCATGGCCACGCTCCAATCCCTGCTCGGCGAGGGCGACATCGCCGCGATCGAAGCTTTCCTCGATGGACTCGACCACGCAGCGCGGCGTGAAAATGTCGAAGCCCTGTCCGGTTCGGAGCTCGGCAAGCTCTACCAGCTGGCCAGTGGGCGTCACGTCGATGTCGACTTCTTTGTGCCCAAATCGGTGCCCGAGGGGACCGAGGTCGTCCATCACGGCAAGAATTCGTTGCCCGTCATCGGCGGCACCTTTCGCAAGCGTTTCGTGCGCCTCGCCGACACCGAAGAGAAGCTCGGCGGGTTCAACGACAACGACGGCTTTGTGTCCAACGTCGGTTGGTTCACCGGCCCCGGCTACTTCGTCGTGCGCCCGCGCGGCTGCGACAACCCCGACGGCCGCACCGACACCGAGCAGCTGTTCGTCAACTACTACGAGGTCCCCGAGGGCGAGGCACCGGTCGGCGGATGGCCCGATGTCCAGCAGAACAACGGCCTGACGCGCGGCGCTTCATTCGGCCAGATGTGCGACTACATGTGGCGGGTCAGCGGGCACGTTTCGATCGGCGAGGCGTGGAAGAAGGGCAAGAACCTCAAGCAGTATTTCGCCCTCGTTCGCGAAGACATCAAGACCTGATCGCTGTCTGGCGCATCGCCCCGCGCATGCCTTGCACGATCCCGACCATGGCCGCGCAGGGCGTTCACTTCCGCTTTTGTGCAACGCTGCGTTTGTGGTAGCGTGGCGCCGACGCCGCGGTTGCTGTGCGGGCTCGATCGCCGAGCCCCCCGTTCCCGGCGTGGAGCCAAGCAGTTCTGCCGCCTCGAGGTCGATGACCACGGGGAGGAAAACGCGGCAGGGCGCGCTCATACCGACAACCTGGTCTTTTCGCCGCGCCGCGTCTTCGCATGCGCAACGTGGAGACCACCGTTACCGCTCGGTGGGCGCTTGGTGATACCCGTTGGAGAGCTTGCTTGTGAACGCGATGCTTATCGATCTGCACGTCCGCACGAACGCAGATGACCTGTCCACCACCATCGATGGCCTGACCGAAAAGGCGCGTGCTGCCGGAATCGACGGCGTCGCGGTGATCGGCCATGACAACGCCCCGAAGCTGCCCGAAGAGCGCCCTGAAGACCTGGCGTTGTTCGCGGGAATCGAGGCGGACAGCGACGTTGGCCGGCTGCTTTGTTACCCGCGCGAGCTCGACCAATGGTTCTGCGAAGGCGGCTGGCAGGATGTCGAAAAGACCAACGGTGGCGGCCCCGAAGTCTACGTGGGTGCGCAGCTCGTCGAGGCCTTTGCGTCTCGCGGCGGCGTGGTTATCGTCGCGCAGCCCTACGACCGCGATCTCGACCACCCCTGCGCCGAAGATGCGTTCAACAAGCAGTCCGGTTTGAGCGGCGTCGTCGTCACCAGCAGCCCGCGCCACACCACGAGCAACGAACGCGCCGCCAACGCCGCGCGCGACGCGAAACTGCCCGGAGTCGGCGGCTCGGCCAGCACCGCTGGTGGCAACCGCTTTGGCACCGTCGCCACGCTCTTCGCCAAGCCGCTCACCGACCAGTCCACGCTCGTCGACAGCCTCAAGGCCGGCCGCATGTGGCCCGTCGAGATCGGGCCCGAGTACCAGGGCAAGCACAAGCACAAGGAAAAGGACAAGAAGCGGGAAGAAAAGCAGGCCCAGCCCGAAGAGCGTCGCAAGGGCCGCAAACGCCGCCGCGGGGATGACGACAACCGCGGCAACCGCATCGACCTCCATGTCGCGCGCAACAAGCCCATCGATAACCCCTTTGACGGCAAGCAGCCCGACACGGATCCGATCGCCAAGCTCTACGGCATGGCCGACCGCAACAACGACCCGTTCGACAGGCACGCGCACCTGAGCGACGACCAGCTCGATCGCGTCAACGGCAACCGCAACAAGGGCAACGACACCAACGTCATGCGGCCGCCGGATTTTCGCGAGATGCGCGCTGAACGCCAGCACGTCAACCTGCTGCTGCAGACCATCAAGCAGGACGACACCGCCGACAGCATCGCGCTTCGTTTCGCGTTCAAAGCCCTGTCCGAAGCGTCGCCCGAGACGCTCGCCCAGGTCGAAGCCGAGCACGCCAAGCAGCGCCGCAAAGCCGCCACGCGCAACCGCCGCCGTCGCCGTCGTAAATAGTCGCTGCGATCGGCTGCAATGCGGCGTTCGTGACCCGCGTCCACGAAGCGCTCTATCACCGTGAGCCGCGGCCAACGTCGGCCTCGCTGACGAGGGTGTGGTGCGCCCGGCAGTTGCTGCGGGTATCATGGCTGCGAGTTGCGGGTGGTCAGGTGGCTGCTCTCGAGCCTGTGCTTCGGCATAGGTCTGTCGGGAGAGGAAAGTCCGGGCTCCGCACGGCAAGGGTGCCGGCTAACGGCCGGCGGGGGTAACCCCAGGGAAAGTGCCACAGAAAGCAAACCGCGCCCCTGGTCTTCGGGCCCGCGGCGCAAGGGTGAAAGCGTGCGGTAAGAGCGCACGGGCGGCGGCGGAGACGTCGTTGTCGGTAAACCCCACCCGGAGCAAGGTCATACGGGGGTGTCCCGCGTCTTCGGGCGTGGTGGAGGGCAGCCGGTTCGAGCCCCCGGGTAGACCGCACGAGGCGGCCGGCAACGGTCGTCCCAGATGAATGGTCACCGCCGCACGTCGGGCGATCGGCGCGGGGAACAGAACCCGGCTTACGACCACCCGCGACTCGACTCTTCCCGGTCCGCCTTTCGCAACACGTCGATCGCGTGTTGACGACTGCTAGTCATGCCTCTAGCTTCCGGCCGCCTGCAACCACAAGGAGACGCCATGGCCAACCCCACCGCCACCTTTGAGACCACCCTCGGCAACTTCGACGTCGAGCTCTTCCTCGACCAGATGCCCATCACGGCTGGCAACTTCATCCAGCTTGCCAACGACGGCTTCTACGACGGGCTGCACTTTCACCGCGTCATCAAGAACTTCATGATCCAGTTCGGTTGCCCGCACAGCAAAGACCCCAAGTCGACGCGTGCCGGCACCGGTGGCCCGCCGCACGGCAACATCCAGGACGAGTTCACGGTCAAGCTCAGCAATGAGCCCGGCACCCTCTCGATGGCCAACACCGGCCGCCCCAACAGCGGTGGCAGCCAGTTCTTCATCAACACGGTCCACAACAGCTTCCTCGACTGGTTTGACGGCCAGACCCCGAGCAAGCACCCCGTCTTCGGCAAGGTCGTCGGCGGCATGGACGTCGTGAACAAGATCGGCAAGGCGCCCACCGGCGGTCGCGACAACCCGCTCCGCCCGATCCAGGTCAAGAAGATCACCGTCAACCAGTGATCGACCGGGTCCACTGACCCGCATACCCGCTCCCGCTCCCGCTCCCCATCCCGCTGCCGAAAGGGCGGTGAAAGAACACGGGTCAAACCGGCTGCGGGTCGGCTCGTAGTTAGTTCGTGTAGCCGCAGACGGCGTTTTGTTTGGCGCACGCCGCCTTGATGCAGGCGTTGCATTGGGCCGCGCTGCCGGCGTCGCAGTAGTTCTTGCAGTACTGGTTTTTGCAGTCGATGAACGCCTTGAGGTCGGCCTGTCCCTTGGCGCTGCCCTTGGCCTTGCACTGATCGGCGCACGCGGTCGTCTTACAGTTCTGGGCCACGCACTGCAGGATTTGGTTGCAGCTGTAGGTGCCGCCCCCGCCGCCCGACGAGCCGCCGGTTCCGAAACAATTGTCGAACGTTCCCTTGCACTTCTGCGCGGTGCAGGTGCCGTATGCCTGGCCGCTCATCCCCTTGCAGTATTGGTCGCCGCAGTTGGTGAGCGAGTAGTAGGCCTTGATCGCTTCGACGGCCGCCGATGAATGGCATCCAAGCGTGCAGACGATCGACGTTCCGCAGCCGGCCAGGCAGTTGGTGAACTTGTCGCACGTGAGCGCGCCCGAACCGATGCAGGTGGTCTGCTCGGTGGCGCAGGACGTGTAGACGCAGAGCATGGCTTCGTTGGCCTTCTTCGCGTCGATGAGCTTCTTGCAGGACAGGTCGATGCAAGCTCGTCGCTTCTTGTAGAGCGCCTGGGCCGCCGCGGTGCCTTTGGCCACGCATGCGTTGATGTTGACCGTGTCGCCGGGGCCTTGGGAGAACTGGTTGACGCACGCCAGGATTTGCCCGCAGCCGAGCGTGCCGACGCAGGTGCCCTGGTTGCAGACCTGGCCGGTTGAACATGGCGGTTTGCAGCCGTCGGGGGGCAGGCATTTTCCCTTGCTGCAGGTGTGGCCCTTGGGACAGGGCGGTTCGCACTTCTTGGGCGCGTCGATGCAGTCGCCCTCTTTGCAGAGCTTGCCGGGCGCGCAGGCGGCGGGGATGCCCCAGACGAGGCACTTGGCGTCTTTGTTTTCGGGGTCGAGTTGGCAGGTCTTGAAAGCGTCGATCGTGCCGATGCACTGGCGCTGACCGACCGCAAGGCATTCCTTGGCGCACACGCACGCGCCGCCGTCGCACTTGTAGCCGTCTTTGCAGGGGTTGAGCTTGAGCCAGGTGCCCTGGGCGCAGAACTGCGGCGTCTTGTCGTCCGCGCAGCTCTTCTCGGCGAGCTTGCAGGTGGCCGGTTTGCCGGCGTCAACGGGGCTGGAGCCGCTGTCGGAGGTGATGTCCGAGCCGGCCGCGTCGCTGCTGCTGCTCGTGTCGGATGTCGCGGTGTCGGTGAAGAGAGAGCCGCCGTCGCCGCAGGGCACGACTTTGCAGGTCTTGGGGTCGACGCAGACCGATTGGCCGGGGCAGGGGATGCACTTTCCGGTGAGCTGATCGTGGCAGACCTTGGTCGGACCATTGTTGGGCAGGTTGCTCGCGGTATTGCCGCCACATGCGACGGCCGACAGCGCGACGACCGCGAAAAAAGCGAGATATTGGGCGACGACCAACGACAGCGATGCGGATACAGGGGCGTTTTTCATCGCGGGCAGCATAGCAGACCCGCCCGAGCGCGATCAGGTCGGGCGCATTGCCTGTAGGCAGACCGGAACAGTAGGCTTGCGCGCATCCGAAGCCGGGAGCGCGACATGGGCCGACACGAAGCTGGACAGCACGCCGACCATCCGCTCTGTCCCGATGAGCCGTTGCCGTTGGTCGCCGGCACGCAATTGCGGTGCAAGGGCTGGCTGCAAGAGGCGGCGCTGCGCTGTCTGCACAACAACCTGCAGCCCGATATGGCCGAGGATTGGCGCAACCTCGTCGTTTACGGCGGCATCGGACGTGCGGCGCGATCGTGGCCGGATTTCTGGGCGATTGTGCGGGCGCTCGAGGAGCTCGACGACACCGAGACGTTGCTCGTCCAATCGGGACGACCCGTCGGTGTCTTGACCACGCATGTCGACGCGCCGCGGGTGTTGATCGCCAATAGCAACCTCGTGCCGCGATGGGCCACCTGGGAGCATTTCCGTGAGCTCGAGGCGCGCGGCTTGATCATGTTCGGGCAGATGACGGCCGGGTCGTGGATCTACATCGGCACGCAGGGGATCGTGCAGGGCACGTACGAGACGTTCGCCGAGGCCGGTCGGGTTCATTACGCTGAACGTGACGGGTTCGACCCGCGCAAACCGCTTAAAGGTCGGCTTGTCGTGACAGCGGGGCTCGGCGGCATGGGGGGCGCACAACCTCTCGCAGCCGTTCTCGCAGGGGCCAGCTTTCTCGCCGCCGAGGTGGATCCGCAGCGCATTGGGCGCCGGCTCGAGACGCGCTACCTCGACGAACAAGCCGCGACCATCGACGAGGCGATCGACAAGGCCATCGCGTGGCGGCAAGAGGGCATCGCGCGCTCGATCGGCGTGCAGGCGACCGCCCTGGACTTGTTGCGGCGGCTCGACGAACGCGGCTTGGCGCCCGACCTCGTGACCGACCAGACCTCGGCCCACGACCCGCTGGTCGGCTATCACCCACAAGGCATGACGCTGCAGGAAGCCGCCGACGCGCGCGTCAACAACCCGACCAGCCTCGTGTCGCGCGTGCGCCTGGACATCGCCGAACACGTCGAGCGCCTCGCGGCCTTGCATGGCGCGACCAATCATTGGGGCGATCCGGTGTACTCGTTCGATTACGGCAACAACCTGCGCGCCGAAGCGGTCGAGGGCGGCATGGATGATCGCCGCGCGTTTTCCTTCCCCGGTTTTGTGCCTGCGTACATCCGACCGCGATTCTGCCGCGGGGAGGGCCCGTTCCGGTGGGTCGCGTTGTCCGGCGATCCCGAAGACATCTACGCCACCGATCGCGCGATGGCGGCGCTCTTTCCCGATAACGACGGCGTTCAGCAGTGGTTGGCTGACGGCGCGCCACGTATCGCGTTCCAGGGGTTGCCTGCGCGGATCTGTTGGCTCGGGCTTGGGGAGCGCGAAAAGGCCGGGCTCAAGCTCAACGACATGGTCGCGTCGGGCGAGCTGAAGGCGCCTATCGCGATCGGCCGCGATCATCTCGACACCGGCTCGGTCGCCTCCCCCAACCGCGAGACCGAGGGCATGAAGGACGGCAGCGATGCGGTCAGCGATTGGGTCTTCCTCAACGCGCTCGCCAACGCGGTCAGCGGCGCGACCTGGGTCAGCGTGCACCACGGCGGCGGGGTCGGCATGGGCTACTCACAGCACGCCGGGCAGGTGATTGTCGCCGATGGCACCGAAACAGCCGCGCAACGATTGGCGCGCGTTCTGACCAACGATCCGGCCAGCGGCGTGCTTCGTCACCTGGACGCCGGCTACGAGCTCGCCGCTCAAACCGCCGCCAAACACGGCGTGAAGCGCCCGCGGTAGACGATCATGGCAGCCAAAACCGAGCGCCGATTGCTGACCGGTGCGAGTTGTGTCGTGACCGGGGACGGGCCGCTTCGTGGCGCCCTGCGCTCGTGGGACCAGGTTGGCCTGCGCGCCGATACCGACGTCGTCATTGAGCGCGCCCTGAAAGCCGATGGGGCCCCTAATGGGAACGGCGACGTGGACGCCGATGGGGACTCCGACCTGGATATCGTGGACGGCGCCTGGACGGTCGGTTGGATCGGCCCCCGAGACGCTGCCGATCGACCCGCTTGCGACACTGTCATCGACCTGGATGGCGCGACTGTACTGCCCGGCCTCGTCGACGCGCATACCCACGCCGTTTTCGCTGGGGACCGCTCCGGTGAGTTCAGCCGGCGCATGGCCGGTGCGACGTACGCCGAGATCGCGGCCGAAGGTGGCGGCATCCTCACCACCGTTGGCAAGACCCGTGACGCGACCGTCGGCGAGCTCGTTGAATCCGGCGCGCGAAGGCTCGAAGAGATGGCCGCCTGGGGCGTGCGCGTCGTCGAAATCAAGACGGGCTACGGCCTCGACACCGCCACCGAGGTCAAGCTGCTGCGGGCGATCGACGCCCTCCACCATCGCTTTGCAGGGCGCCTTTTGCCGGTCGCGACGGCGATGCCGGCCCACGCCGTGCCACCGGAGTTCAAGGGCCGCACCGGCGCCTACGTCGACCTGGTTTGCGCCGAGATCCTGCCCGCCATGGCCGCGCTCGGACGTGAACAATCGGCCGAAAACGCCGGCTTTCGGTTCGTCGATGTGTTTGTCGAGGACGGCTACTTCGATGTCGAGGCGGCCGACCGCGTCTGGCAAGCGGCGCGCGCGTTCGGCTGCGGGCTCAAGGCCCATGTCGATGAATTCGCCAATATCGGGGGCGTGCAGTGGGCGGTCGATGCCGGCGCTGTGAGCGTTGAACACCTGCTCGCCACGTCCGCGGAGTCGATTCGCGCCCTCGCCGCGAGCCAAACCGTCGCCGTCTGCCTGCCGTTGACGAGCCTCTTTCTACGCGAGGGTTACGCGCCCATGCGCGCCCTGGTCGATGCCGGCGCCCTCGTTGCCGTGGCGACCGATTGCAACCCCGGCTCCGCGATGTCGGCGAACCTGCCGCTGGCCATGCAAGTCGCGATGCTCAATGGACGGCTGAGCCCGCAAGAATGCGTCCGGGCCGTGACGACAGCGGCGGCAAGCGCGCTGGATCGACCCGGTGGCTACGACGGCACCTTGAAAGTCGGCCGGCCGTTCATCGCGACGACGCTCGCCATCGGTCACCCCGACGAGCTGTTTTACGAGCTCGGCGCCCCGCCTCGCGCGTTCGATCCGCTCGCTTAGCCGCGCTTAGCCCCAATGCCGGTCACCTAACGACCCCGGCTGAAGCCGGGGCCTCAGTTGAGCAAGCCCTCCTTCGAGGGCTCGGCGTTGCGGTCCGCCATGACGGATTCGCTGCGGCGCGTGTGGGTGCACGAGAACCCGACAAACGTGGGATAGGCAGCCGCTGCCGGTCGAGATCGCGGCTGAGCCCGCGGAGGCGGGCTTGCTCAACTGAGCCCGGGCCTTCAGCCCCGGGGCTCTGCTTTGCTCGCTTGGCTTAGCTTAGAAATCAGTACCTTAGCCCTAAGCGACCGGCATTGGGACCAGGCTGGCTTCGCTTGGCTTCTTGGGCGGCAACTCGGGTAAAGCTGTGAAGCTTCTCGCCCAGCTGCGGCAGGCAGTGGCATCATCCGGGCCGTGAAAACGTATCGGCACAACCTCAAATCCCTCGCCATCGGCATCAGCGCGGCCCTCGTCGCCATCGCTTGCGGCGGCGAGACCAAGACCGTCTACGTGCCTGTCGACAACGGCGGCGGGAAGCTGACCGATGTCTCCAACCTGTTCACCGACACCGGCAGCTCGAGCGGTGGGTCGTCGAGCGGCGGGGCGTCAAGCGGGGCGAGCTCGAGCGGGTCAAGCGACGCCGGCGGCGGGACCAATGCGGATAGCGAAGCTGGCGATGCCAGTGGCGGCGATGACGGGGGCGGCGATGACGGTGGCGGCGATCACGGTGGCGGCGGGGGCGGCTGCAAAGAGCCCTGCAAGGACGACCTGCCCTGCACCAAGAACCTCTGCAAAAACGGCTACTGCATCGTCGAGCCGCTCGACGGCTTTTGCATCGTGGACGGCAAGTGCTGGCAGGCCGGTCCCGTACCCGGCAAACCGTGCAAAGTCTGCGCGCCCACCCAGGCCGTGTTCGGCTTCTTCGACGACGACAAGGGCGCCTGCGACGACGGCATCGCCTGCACCACAAACGACGTCTGCAAGTCCGGCCAGTGCACGGGAACCCCCGGCCCCGGCTGCTGCAAAGCCGACGCCGACTGCAAATCACCCGACGGCTGCAAGCAGGGCACGTGCGACGTCAAGACCGGCGGCTGCTCCTTTACGGCAATTCCCGGCTGCTGCAGCGCGGGCGTGTGCTGCGACGCTGCGACAAAAACGGTCAAACCGACCGGCACACCTTGCGGCTCCTCCGTGCTCAAGACCGAATGGGGCTGCAGCGGGGCGACGATTCGCAAGCGCACCGCGACCGCCGGATGCGATGGCAATGGCGCCGCCGCATGCAGCCAGGACGTGCAACACGCGACCTGGAGCCCCTGGCAAAACATCTCCACATGTCCCAGCGGCCAGGTGTGTTCGCCCATCGTGGACCCGAACAAGCAGCCAATCTGCGCCAAGGCCGGCACGACAACCTGCACGTCCGACGCGATGTGCAATGACGGGCAGGCCTGCACCCAGGACATCTGCAACAGCGGCACCTGCAAACATGTAACCGCGCCCAAGGGGGCGATCTGCGGGGCGGACAAGAACACGGCCCAGTACCGCTGCAACGCGACCAAGTCCGGCGTCGAGGTCCGCTTTGGCGCGCGGGTCTGCAACGGCACCGGCTCCTGCCCGGCCGCCGACGGTAAAAATTGGGGCGCGTGGCTGAAGTGGTCGTCGTGCAACGGCGGCACGTGCAAGGCCAGCCTCGATCCCAAGACGCCACCGACCTGCGGCAAACCCACCGCGTGCAAGGCCGGGACGAAATGCTGCAAGGCCGACGGAACATGGGCGGCCAAGGCCACAAAGTGCGGAACCAGCGCGCTGAAGACCGAAGTGAAATGCGAGGGCACCGCCGGCGGCGTCATCAAGAAACGGCAGGGTTTTGCGGGCTGCAGCGGCAACAGCTCGTTTTGCTCGGGCAGCTTCAAGGACATGGTCGCGTGGGGCGCGTGGAGCACTGAAAAGACCTGCCCCGCCGACCACAAGTGCGAGGTCAACTTCAGCGGCACCAGCGCCAAGTGCGTCGACGCCAAGCAGTGCAAGGCGGGCACGACCTGCTGCGATGCGAAGGGCTTTTACGCGGCCAAGGGCAGCAAGTGCGGGACCAGCAAGTACAAGACCGAATACAAGTGCGAAAAGGCCGGCAAGCTCGGCGGCGCGATCCTGGCGCGGGAAGGCTTCAAGGGCTGTTCGGGTCAATCGACCTGGTGTTCGACGCTGACCAGCAACCTGTTCTGGGGTCCATGGAAGACGCTGAGCACCTGCAAAGCGACCGAGGCGTGCAAGGACAGCTTCTCGCCGAGCTACAAACCCAGCTGCTCCAACGCCACCGACTGCAAGCCGACCCAGACCTGCTGCACGACCGCAGGCATGTACCAGCCCAAGGGGACCAAGTGCGGCACCAAGAAGCTCGCGAGCGAGACGCGATGCTCCGTCACCGGCAAGGCGATCGAGCAGCGGGACGCGTATCCGGGGTGTTCGGGCAACGGGACGACGTGTTTTTCGTATACGAGCAGCTACTACGCGTGGACGGCGTGGAAGCTCGCGCACCTCTGTCCTTCCGGCGGAACCTGCAAGGAGAAGTACAAGGGCAAGGCCGAGTGCGCGGGCGGGTCGACCCAATGCAAGACCTACCAGACCTGCTGCACGCCTGCGGGGACGTGGGCCAAGGCCAAGACCAAGTGCGGCAACTTCGCCTACAAGACCGAGTACAAGTGCACGGGCGCCAACCCCGCGACCGGCAAGGGCGGCAAGGTCCAGCGGCGCAAGGGCTATGGCGGCTGCACCGGATCGTCGGCGAGCTGTTCGTCAAGCACGAGCAACCTCGCCTGGTCCGCGTGGGAGGACTACGACACCTGCCAGGCGCACGAAAAATGCACGGTCACGGCCTATAGCGGCACCTGCAAGAACGTCAGCAAGTGCAGCCCATCGGGCACGTGCTGCACGACAACAGGCGAGTACGAAAAGGCCGGCAAGAAGTGTGGCAGCTACCCGACCAAGAAGGCCTACAAGTGCTCGGGTGTCACCAAGGGCTCAGACGTCATGGTGCAAGAGATCTTCACCGGGTGTTCGGGGACGAGCGGTATCTCGTGCAGCTACAAGGACGCCCACCTCTACAAAGCGCCGTGGAAGCTCTACAAGGCGTGCCCGGCGACCCAGTACTGCCTGGTGACGAAGTACTCCCACACGTGCACGGCAAAGATCCCGTAGCGCTCGCGGCGATTGACCCGGCCCGTGGGATGCTTCAAACTCCTACATCCCTTCTCCAGACATCTGCAAACTTTCGCAGCAAGAGGCCGCCGTCATGAGGCAAGCACTCTCCATCTTTGCGCTCGCAGTAGCCACGGTTTTCGCCGCGACGGCGTTCGCCGCACCGCTGGGCACAATCGTCCTCGAGGGCCAGCTGCGCACCGTCGCTGGTTCGGCGGTGCCCGACGGCGATTATTCGCTCAAGGTCAGCCTGTACAAAGACAAGCAGGACCCCAAGGCCCTACACAGCGAGACGATCAACACCAAGGTCAAAGGCGGCGGGTTCCTGCTGAGCCTCGGCCTGGCGCAAGCGCTCAAATCCGACGTCTTCGCCGGTGGTAGCGCCGCGTGGGTCGGCATCCAGGTCGGCACCGAGTCCGAGCTGCCCCGCCTGCCGCTCAACCACGTCGCCTACGCGTTCGCCGCCAGCCACGCCGCCAAGGCCGCTGACGTCGCGTGCACCGGCTGCATCAAGACCGATCACCTCGCCAAAGACGTCCTCAAGGACTACGCCAAGTCCGCCGATCTCAAGGCCTATGTCGCCGTCGACCAGGCGTGCAAAGCGGGCGAACACGCGACCGGCTTTGGCAAGGACGGCAAGATCCAGTGCGCCAAGGACGCCAACAACACCTACAGCGGCAAGCAGTTCACGCTGAGCAGCCAGTCCTGCCCCGCGGGCAAGGTGGTGGCCGGCATCGACGCGGACGGCAAGGTCAAGTGCGACCTCGGCGGCAAGACCTACAACGGCAAGAACTTCGCGGTCAGCAACCAGAAATGCCCGGCCGGTGAAGTCGTCGTCGCCATCAACAGCGAAGGCAAAGCGGTCTGCAAGCCCGACCAGAAGGGCCAGGCGTCCGGCAAGGACTTCGCGCTGTCGGGCAAGGGCTGTGGCAAGGGCAAGGTCCAGACCGGCGTCGACGCGGCCGGCAACCCGACCTGCACAACGATCGCCTACGAAAAGCCGATCCCGGCCGGCGCGCTGAGCCAGTCCGCGGTCGTCAACCTCGCCAAAGGTCAGCTGGCCAACGGCAAGACGCCGTGGAACGACAAGAAGGCCTACGACATCAGCGGCGCGTGGCTCAAGCCGACCAGCGCGACCAAGCCGTTTCTCGCCCACGGCAACAAGCGCCAGATGGTGTTCCGCACCGACGGCGACGCCGAGTACAACAAGGGCGTGGGCAGCTACCCGTTCGTGTTCATGTTCGGCGGCGATGTCTCGTCCAACCGCACCGCGGCCATCCACCAGGACGGCGGCGTGTGGACCAAGAAGTACGGCTGGCTGCACAAGCGCTTCGCCGCGGCCAACAAGGGCTGCAAGACCGGCTTCGTGATGTCGGGAACCGACGCGGACGGCAACCCCAAGTGCGTGCTCGATAAGAACTCGACGCTGTCACCGGGCACCTACATGCGCAGCGAGACGGGCAGCAAGATGGGCGCTGACCTGGCCAAGTTCGACAAGCGGTACGTCAACGAGGGGCAGGCCAACTCGGTCAGCTCGGCGATGATCACCGACGGCCAGGTGGGCAACAAGGACCTCGCAAACGGCTCCGTGTCCGCCGCCAAGATCGGCGCCGGCCAGGTGACCGGCTCGCACGTCGCCAACTCGTCGCTCACCGGTTCGGACATCAAGAACAGCTCGCTGACCGGCTCCGACATCGCCAACGGGACGATCGGCCGCGACGACATCGCCAACGGCAGCATCAACGGCCCGAAGATCGCCGGCAACGTGATCACCAGCGGCCACGTGCTCAACGGCAGCCTGACCGGCGACGACATCAAGAACGAGTCGCTGACCGGTTCGGACATCAAGAACGGCTCGCTCACCTACTCGGACACCAACGTCAACAGCATCCAGCGCCGCATCGACAAGTCGTGCCCGACGGGACAGGCCATTCGCGCCATCAACAACAACGGCACCGTCGTTTGCGCGGCCGAGGTCGGCGCCGATGCCGCGACCTACAAGGCCAACGTCAAGAAGAACCGCTGGTACCGCCTCGCAACCTGCACCAAGAACCAGCGCTGCGGCGGCACGTTCATCGTCGGCGACAGCGCCGGCAACTCGCTGATCTTCCGCGTCGGCATCTCGCGCGGCATCGAGACGGGGATGGCGGTCAAGCTGCTGCACCATTCCGGTGACGGAACCCGCCTGTTCACCACCTTGCGCGTCGCCGAGGGCGGCACGGGTCACCACGCCTACGTCGACGTCCGCGCCAACTACGACGCGAGCGCTTGGTACAGCATTCGGGCCAACAACGCCGTGCACAAGTTCGGCGCCAACAAGCTGCAGGATATCGGTACGGCTGGCAGCGTCGGTGGCTACAGCAACCGCACCTACGGCCTCGATAACCTCGCGATGGTCGGCAACTGGCAGGAGGCGATGACGGTCGACCGACTCGGACGCATGATGGTCCGCAGCAACACCGGCTACATCCAGCTCGGCTCGTACAACACCAGCCACGCGCACATTCAAACCGACCGCGGCAGCTTCTACATGAACCGCGAGCTGAAGGTGGATTCGGGCGTCATCGGCTCGTACAACGAGGACCTCTACCTGCGCCGCGCCGGCTCCAACGGCATCCAGATCCGCAGCGGCGACGTCCTGCTGCACAAGCACATCCACGCCAACAACAAGCAGATCAACTACGTCGACCAGCTGCACTTCAACAGCGGCTTCCGTATGTACGACGACGGCAACAAGGGCATTCTCAACGTGCGCTCGGGCAACACGAGCACGGTCGAGATGCGGATGATGGACTCGGCCGGCAACACCCACGGCTACGTGTACGGTGACTCCAACACCACGGTCGGATTCCTCGATGCGTCGCATCGCTGGGCGGTCCGCGTCGAGAACAACAACTACGTGCGCATGTTCACCAAGGGCGGCGAGCGACTCCGCGCCGACAACTCCGGTGCTGTGACCTACGGCCGTCACCACGTGACCGGCAACCTCTACGCCAAGTCGCTGACGACCGACAGCATGACCAACAACGGCAACCTGCACGTCAAGGGCACGCTTACGGTCGACAAGCCCGCGACCTTGAAGTCCACGGCGTCTGTCGGCAGCACGCTCAGCGTCGGCGGCACGGCCAACCTCAACAACGGGGTCTCGGTGGACGGCAAGACCGTCATCGACAACGGCGCCGGCTGGCATCGCAGCTACGGGCAGACCGGCCATTACAACGGCACCTATGGCGGCGGCATCTGGATGAAGGACACGTCGTGGGTCCGCGTCTACGGCAGCAAGAACTTCCTGGTCGAAAACGCCCTGCTGCAGGTCAGCGACGGCAACGGCAGCGTGCAGATCAACCGCGGCACGCACCCCGCTATCGAGATGCGCAGCAACAAGAACGGCTCGCCTTACATCGACTTCAGCAACAGCAGCAGCGGTGACTACGACGCGCGCCTGCAGCTCTCGGGCGACAACGACCTCAACGTCTACGGCGCCAACTTCCACGTCCGCAACGGCTGGATCTACGGGCAGGCCGGAGCGGGTCTGCGCTTCTACGACAACTCGTACGGCGGCAGCGGCGACGCGGCGTACATCCACTACTACAGCGAAGGCGGCGAGAACACGAAGCTGCGCATCCTCAACAACAACGACGCCGACGACGACATCGAGCTCTACCAAAACGGCGCGGCCCGCCTGACCGTTCGCAGCGGTCGTGTCGGCATCAACAACACCAACCCGTCGTACACGATGGACGTCAACGGCTCGCTGCGCGCGTCGTCGATGGTGGTCTACGGCAAGTCCCTGTCCGACTACATCAAGGACGTCGTCAACGACCGCTGCTACGTCTACTTCGGCTGGCGAGACAGCGCGAATGGGGCGACCGGCTACAGCAAGATCGTCCGCGTGCGCGGCAGCAGCAGCAACAACTGCAACTCGAGCGGCACCAACGGCAACTGCTGGAACACGACGGCGTGGTCGCCCATCACGCTCGGCGGCCTCAACACCGACGGCGACGTCAACGGCGACGACAAGTTCTGGATCGGCTTCCGCTGCTACTAGGCCCTTACCAACCGCACCCACGGACCTCACCGACCGCATGATTCGTCTCGTTTCCATCGCCGCTTTCGCTCTGCTCGCCTTCGGGTGTGGCAAGCAGCCTGCGCCCGCAGCGGGTTCTGGTGGTGCGACGTCAGGTGGTGGGGCGGCTGGTCAAGGGGCCGGTGTGCAGGCGGGCGGTGAGCAAGCTGGCGGTGTGCAAGCGGGTGGCGGACAAGCGGCCGCTGCGAAAGGGCCCAAGGCTGGCCAAGCGCCAGGTCCCACCAACGCCAACGCGCCAACGGGCAAGAAGAACCCGCTCGCCGGCCGTGTCTTCAAGATGCCTGCGGGCAAGGGCATGACCGACCCGATGGCCATCAAGCGCGCCATGGAAAAGGGCGGCGGTCTGCCACCCGGCGTCAAAGAGATCACGCCCGAGTCCGAGAAGAAGCGCGAGGCCGACGACGCCGCCAAGAAGAAGGCCAAGCAGGTCGTGACCGACATCTACAGCCGCATCGCCGGCAAACCGATGGACGTGCTCGAGGTGACCGAGGTCAGCGGCCTGTGGCGCATCACGTTCCAGACCCGCGGGGTGAAGGAAGCGCCTTCGACCGTGCACGTCACCAAGGACGGAAAGCTCGCGTTCGAGGGCGGTTTTGAGCTCGAAAAGCGCCAGCAGAAGCTGCAGATGGACGACAACTTCGCGACCTGCCTGAAGCTGCGCGGTGTGCGGATCATCGGCGATGGGCGCACCAAGGCGACGCGGGCGCAATTGCAGCAGGTCGGCTCGTTCGCCGGCAAGATCTTCGTGGACTGCGGTCGCGCGAAGGAAGGCTGCAAGCCGCTGATGGCCAAGCTGAAGTTGACGAAACTGCCTGTGATCGAGCAGGGCGAGGATCGATTCACCGGTCCCCGTCCGAAGCAATTCCTCGAGACACTGAGCGGGTGTAAGTGAGGCCGACGATGCGACGCACCTGGTCGACCCGTAGTCTGCTCGCCGTCTTGGCGGCGCTGGTTTTCGTTGCGTATGGCTGCGGCGACGACCCCGGCGCGGGAGATCCCGGTTCGGGCGGCGCGAGCAGCGGCGGCGTGGGCGGCGATCTCGGCAATATCGGCGAAGATACCGGCGACAGCGATACGGTTTCGTCCAGCGGCGGCTCGTCGAGCGGCGCGGATGCGGGCGGCACCGAAGATAGCGGCTCGAGCGGCGGAACCTCGTCAAGCGGCGGCGACGGTGGCGCGTCAAGCGGCGCGGACGCTGGCGCCGATACCGAAGAGTGCGTCGGCGAACCCGGCTGCCCGTGCAAGGAAAACGCCGAGTGCGACACCGGCTACTGCCTTGATTTCCCCGACGGCAAGCAGTGCGCGAAGCTCTGCACCGAGACGTGCCCCAACGGCCAGGCCTGTAAGGACATCAGCGGCGGCAAGGGCGACAAGGTCTTCGCGTGCGTGTCCAACCTCATCGCGTTGTGCGCGCCATGCAACGACGACCAGCTTTGCCAACACAACGGCGTCGCGGGCCTGTGCCTGGATTACGGCGCGGACGGCAAGTTCTGCGGCGGCCCATGCGACAAGGACAGCGACTGCCCGCAGCACTACGAGTGCATCGAGGCGACCGGCGTCAAGGGCACCAAGGCCAAGCAGTGCAAGCGCAAAGACACCGCTCCCAAGCCGGCCAACGGCAACGGCGCCATCTGCGGCTGCAGCGAGTGGGCGGTCAACAAGGGCGCCAAGACGCAGTGCACCAAGACCAACGGTGTCGGGACATGCAAGGCCGACCGCGCCTGTACAGCCAAGGGTCTGGAGACCTGCACCGCCACCGATGCCAAGCCCGAGGTCTGCAACACGTTGGACGACGACTGCAACGGCAAGGTTGATGACCTCGACGCCGAGTTCAAGTGCAGCAAGAAGCTGTTCGCGACGCTCGGCAGCATGGCGACGTGCACAACCGACGACGACTGTGTGGGTAAGAGCAAGTCGGGCAAGCTTGAAAAATGCGACATGTCGGGCGTTGTTGGCGCCTGCAAGGAGCTCGAGGGCGAGTGTTTCGGCATCCCGTCGTGCACCGCGGGCGGCAAGCTGATCTGCAACGAGGCGAAGACGCCGATCGCCGAGGCTTGCGACTTGCAGGACAACGATTGCGACGGCAAGACCGACGAGGCGTTCACCTGGAAGTCACACGACGGCAAGGACCTCGGCATGGGTCAGCCGTGCGGCACGGGCGAATGTGGCGGCGGCAACGTGGTCTGCGAGACCTTGAAGACAGCGGTTTGCGATACGGCCAAGAAGTCGTCCAAGGAGAAGTGCGACGCGCTTGATAACGACTGCGACGGGGACATCGATGACAAGGGCGAGGTTTGTGTCGACGGCAACGAGTGCACCTTTGACACGTGTGACGGCGCGTCCAAGTCGTGCAGCAATCCGGCGTCTGTCGATTGCGACGACAACAACCCGTGCACGACCGACAGCTGCGACACGAAGCTCGGCAAGTGCGTCAACAAGCCCCAGGACGGCGCCAGCTGCGATGATGGCGATGCGTGCACGGTCGGCGACAAGTGCGGTACGACCAAGGACAACGTGGCGGTTTGCCTGGCGGGCGCGAGCACGAAGGTCTGCGATGACGCCAACCTTTGCACCGACGATAGCTGCGATCCGAAGAAGGGCTGTGTGCAGCTGAGCAACGCGGCGACGCAGGCTTGTTACACCGGCGATCCGAAGACGAAGGGCACCGGCGAGTGCAAGGGCGGCACGAAGTTGTGCAAGGAAGGCGCGCTCCAGGGCGCTTGCGTCGGCGAGTTTACGCCCAACAACACCGAGATCTGCGATGCGAAGGACGATGACTGCAACGGCGTCGTCGACAACGGCTGCGCGGCCAATATCGTGACCGTACGCACGTCGTCCATCGCCGGCAGCATCAAGGGCGGCAAGCACAGCATGAATGTGCGCGGCGGCGGCGAGTCGACGGTTCATGGCGTCGCGGCTGGCAAGAAGAAGACCGCGCTGCTCGGCTGGTACGCGTGGGTCGCTTCCCTCATCAAGTAGCCCAGGTTGCCGCGCACAGCCGCTTGAGTTTCATCGACGCCCAACAAGGAGCTGCAGCGGCTTGCCAGCCCGCGGTGGTGTCGTTGCCGAGCTGCGTCAGGTTGTTGCCGTGACGCGGCCTCGCCCTGCTGCTCGGAAACCCGCCATGAAGGCAGAACGCGGGCCACCTCGCGCCCAAGGAGCTTCTTGATCGCCTTGCGCTGCCGATCGTCGTGCGATGTCGCACGTACGAACGGCGCGGCGACTTTTTGCAGATCCTCGCGCCAATCCAAACACTGCTTACATTCAGCGTTTGACCGTGGGCGCCCTGCCGCTGGACAGTGGACCGCTGGACAGTGGACCGCCAGACAGTGGACCGCCAGACAGTGGACCGCCAGACAGTGGACCGCCAGACAGTGGACCGCCAGACAGTGGACCGCCAGACAGTGGACCGCTGGTGAGGAGACATCATGACGTGGAGTCTGTTCGCCGAATATTGGCTCGTCGTTGTCCTGGGCGCGCTCGTGCTCGGGCAGGCCGGTTGGTGGGCGTATGCGAAGTGGCGCAGGAAGTGGCGGGCGCGCCGTCGAAGCAGGATAGCGGTCGAGGGGGAGGTCGCCGCCGAGCGCGTGGTGCAGCGCATGGGGTACGAGATCGTCGACCGACAGGCCCGGACACAGTGGCGGGTGACGGTGGACGGAGAGCCGCTCGATGTGGACCTGCGCGCGGATTTGTTGCTGCGCCGAGGCGGGAAGAGCTACGTCGCGGATGTAAAAACAGGAGACAAGGCGCCCCGGCTCACGTCGGCCGCGACACGGCGGCAGCTGCTGGAATACCGGTGCGCCTACGACGTCAACGGCGTGCTGCTGATCGACATGACCAAGGGCCGCATTCGGCACGTCGAATTCCCGCTCGATCCCGCGCAGAAAACGAATTGGAAACAGATGGTTATCGTCGCGCTGACGGCGTTTTTGCTCGGCGGAGTCGCGGCGGGACTGTAGCGCGCCAACTCGGTGGCGACTTGTCGATAGCGGCACGAAACGACGCCCACTGCTGCCGAACAACGCGGGCCGAGGGGCCTCCCCCGCCAGGCCCGATTGGAAGTCGCTGACTGAGCGATGGGCCGAGTCCGAGCGACCCGAACCCGAATTCACACCCTCACGTGGTGCCGCTGTGCTTGCACCTGCGCCGAGGCGAAGCTTTGGCGCAGTCTGCTACGCTTCTGCCACGTCGCCGAAACGTGGGTCGCCCAGTAGCGAGAGAACCTGGGCCCATTTGCCCGCGGCTTCGGGGCCGGCGTGGAATTCGTCGCGCTTGGTTTCATCGGCAAACGCGATGCGTACGCCGTCGAGACCGCCGAAAGCCACGTGGGCCTCGATCTGGACGGTCTGCAAGGGCGTGTGTCCGGCGACGTTGGTGGCGCGCCTGTCGACACCGTTTGCCAGCGCCCAGCGGACCATCTCCACGTTGCCGCGCGAGGCGTTGAGGTGCAGCAGGTTGGCTCCGGCGTGGTCGCAAGCGTTCACGTCCGCGCCGAATTCGCAGAGCAGCTCGGCCAACTTGGGGTGGATGGTCGCGCCGAGCAGCGGAGTTTCGCCGGAGCGGTCACGTTCATCGACATACGAACCGGCTTGCAAGAGGTGACGCGCCGCGGTGAGGCGCCGCCATCGAATCGCGTGTCGCAGCGGGGTGGTGCCGTGTTCGGTGCGCGAGTTGATGTTCGCCCCGTTCTGCAGCAGCCATGCCATGATCGCGGGCTTGTCATGAAAGACCGCCAGGTGCAGCGCGGTGTGGCCAAGGTTGTCGCGGGCGTTGACGCCGATCCCGTTTTCGAGGGCCAGCGCGAGGAAGGGTTGGGCGTGTTCGAGGTCCTGCATGAGCGCCGCCGTGTGCAGCAACGTCATGCCTTGCTCGTCGCGAACGAGGGGATCGGCGCCGATGCGTCGCAGCAGGTCGAACCAATCGCGCCGGCCGGCCATCACCGCGACGTGCAAAAGCGGGTTGCCCTGCAGCCACGGTCGGTTGACCAGCCGATACCACCACGACCGCTTGGGGCCGAGCTCGGCGCGCGGTTTCTTGGCGTCCGACGCAGCTTTCTTAGGGTCGGAAGCGCGTTTGTTCGGGTCGGAAGCGCGTTTGTTCGGGTCGGAAGCGTGTTTCTTCGGATCGGACGCGTTTGTTTTCGGATCGGACAACGTGGCGACCTCCAGCGGGGCTCCGCAGGGCGCTGCAGTATAAGACGTCCCGCGGGCCGATTCGATTCCCGAGGCAAATTCGTGCCGCCCGATTTTTGTGCATCGTCGCAAGACGAAGAGGATTGATCAGGCGGATAGCCAGTCGACCAGGGCCCTGCCGATCGCCATCGCGTGCGTCTTTTGCAGGTTGTGGCCGCCGCGCGGAAAGACGAGGCGCGGGCCTTCGGGACAGACAGAGGCGAGCTCGGCGAACAGCTCTTTGTCAACCAGATGGTCGTTTTCGCAATAACCCACCAGCGTCGGTTGCCGAAGCGACAAGACGCGTCGCTTATGCGCCGGGAAGTCGAGCCCGGCGGCGTAGTCCATGACGGTCTGAATCGACGCGCCGCCCATTTTCGACGGAAAACCCTCGCGTTCGAACCCGCGTCGAACAATGGCTCTGACGGCATTTCCGAGGACCGGCCAGCGCATCGCGCGGGAGACGGGGCCGGGGTAGGTGCGGACGAACTTGCGATGCGGGGTCAAGCCGGGCGTGGCCAACAAGCCGACGTGGGACACCAGCGACGGGTGATGGACCGCGACGGCTGCGGCGGCGGCGCCACCCATGGAATGACCCACGACCGCGGCGCTCTGGATGTCGAGGCCGCGCAGGACGGCGGCGATGAAGTTGGCGCGCTCGACCATCCCGGTGCCTTGCGCGGACGACAGCGGGGTGCCGCCAAATCCGGGCATGTCGAGACGGACCACGCGCAGGTCATCAGCGATGCAGGGGGTGAGCCAGCGGAAATCGGCGACGGTGCCTGGAACGCCGTGGATCAGCACGATCGTTGGCGCGCCTTTGGGGCCTTCGATGGCACAAGACACCGGTCCGATCGGCAGATCGATGCGCTCGGCGACGGCGGAAGACGGTTCGTCGGGCCAGCCGCGCGTCATGATGAAAGTTGCGCCGTCCTACTTGGGCGAGATGACCTTGGCGACGTCGACGGTGAACGTGCTGGTCATGCCCTTCTTGGCATTGGCCTTGAGGTGGGTGACCTCGAACGTGCACTTGCCGAACGCCTTGGCGTCGATCTCGACCCAGCCCCACGACTGCGTGTCGTCGTCGCCTTTGCGCGCGGTGGAAAGCGCCTTGACCGAGCAGATGTCGGTGGTCTTGCTTGTCGCGTTCATCGACGTGTTGGCCTGGCACACCGGCTTGCCGGCGATGGTCGGGCGGATGAGCACGGGCGTCTTGGTGTTGACGAGCACTGTCTTGAGGCCTTCGTACCGGGCGCCGTCGATGAGATCTTCGGCCACGACGCTGATGATGAGCGCGTTGCTGTCGATGGTGCTGTTGATGGTCACGGTCTGCGCGTCCTTGGGCGTGGTGAGCTTGAAGTGGGCCTGGTTCTTGCCCGCCTTGTGCAGCGTCAGGCCGGCTTTGGGTTCGAATTCGATCGGGTGATAGCCGTAGCCGATGACCGACTCGGTGTCCTTGAGCTCCATGTCGTAGGGCACGTAGATGGTCTGGCCGGTGAGGTAGTAGGCGTCTTTATCCTTGGTGCAGTAGTGGTGCATCTTGAGCACTTGTGGCTTGGCGGCGCGCATGTCGACCTTGTCTTCGACCACCTCGCCGTCTTCTTGCTGTGCGTCGATGGTGATCTCGGTGTTGCCTTCGCCGAGCGCTTCGAGCGTGAAGAACGCGGGTTCGAAGTTGCGGACCTTCAGCACAGATTCGTCGGCCGTACCGGCGTTCGTGATGGTGACCGGCTTGTTGTTGCCCTTTTGGCGGACGTAGACGTCGAGGCGGCCGCCGACGGCGATGGGCTTGTTGAAGTCGGTCACGTCATCGTCGGCGACGTAGCTGAACACGAGCTTGCCGAGCTTGCCGGTCTGGCGTGACTGGCAGGCGGGCAGGACCACGAGGGCGACGCAGGCGAGGAGGGCGACGCGCAAGGCGGACGCTGGGGCGGACGGATTCGCAGGGCCGGGGATCGAGGGTTTTGGGCGCATAAGGGGCCTCCTGATTTCGCAACGACGGCAATCTATGCCGCAATCGGCGCCGAGGCAAAAGCGACCGGGGATCTGGAGTAGATGTTGTCCAAAGATCGCCCCGATCGGCTCGCAGCAGCGCGATCTCCTGGGATCATTTGCGCCGCCGGTGGGGAGTCGCGACCCTGCACGAACACAGACTTGTTGCTTCCCCCATCGGCATCTCGTAGCTTCCGCGCCCCCTCGCCGTAGCAACGGCGCTGGCGGCGCATACGTCGCCGCACAAAGCTTGAAGGAAACGGAACCATGTTGAGCACTTACAAAGCACTGCTTCGCACGTCGGCCCCCCGGGTCGCGCTGCTCGTGGCGGCGACGGCGCTGGTGGCGTCGGGCTGCGGCGATTCGGACGGCGGCAACACCAATCCCGGCGGCAACGTCGCGCCCGACACGGGTGGCAACACCGACGTCACGTTCTCCGACACAACGTCGAGCAGCTCCGGCGGCAGCGACGCGTCGACTTCGAGCTCGGGTTCGACCGACACCGGCACGTCCAGCAGCTCTGGCGCGACCGACACCGGCGCGTCCAGCAGCTCCGGCGCGACCGACACCGGCACGTCCAGCAGCTCCGGCGCGACCGACACCGGCTCGTCCAGCGGCGCGATCGATGCCGGTTCGTCCAGCGGTTCGGATGCTGGGGCCGTCACCGGCACCTGCGTTGGCAAATGCGGCAAGTACACGTCCGGCGCGTCGTGCCAGTGCGATCAGGGCTGCAGCAACTTCAAGGATTGCTGCCCCGACTACGAAAAGCTCTGCAAGAAGCCGGGCACGGACGCCGGCTCCAGCAGCGGTGCGGACGCCGGTTCGAGCAGCGGCGGCGGCGACGTCACGACCACGCCCACGAGCTGCGAAGGCAAGTGCGGCAAGTACATCGGCGGTGCGCCCTGCCAGTGCAACCTCGACTGCGGCGACTTCGGCGACTGCTGCGCGGACTTCAAGAAGTTCTGCGCCAAACCCGAGTGCAGCGAAGACAAGGACTGCGACGACCAGCTCACCTGCACCGCGGACACCTGCGACAAGGCCAAGGGCAAGTGCGAGCACAAGCTCAACGACAAGTCGTGCCTCATCGACAAGACCTGCATCAAGGCGGGCGAGTCGGGCACCAAGGCGTGCCAGGTCTGCGACCCCGACAAGGTAACCGACGATTGGACGGTCAACAGCGGCGGCACCTGCGACGACGGCAACTCCTGCACCGAGTCGGACACCTGCAACGACGCCGGCCAGTGCGTGGGCGCCAAGAAGGCGTCGTGCTGCAGCAAGGATGGGGACTGCTCGGACGGCGGCGCCTGCAAGACCGGCACCTGCGACATCGCCAAGGGCACCTGCAGCTACAAGGACAAGGCGGACTGCTGCGCGGCTGGCGCCTGCTGTGACCTCGCCGAAAACAAGGTGAAGAAGGCGGCGACCCAGTGCGGCAAGGACGTCAAGACCGAGCAATACAAGTGCGACGGTGACGAGATTCAGTCGCGCCAGGCGTACGACGGCTGCGACGGCACCAAAGCCACCTGCGGCACCGACAAGGCCAACTACCACTGGACCGCGTGGAAGACCGTGGTGACCTGCGAAAAGGGCGCCAAGTGCGTTCAGAAAGGCAGCGGTAAGCCCAAGTGCGAGAGCCCCACCCAGACGTGCAAGGGCGCGACCGACTGCGACGACAACAACACCTGCACCAAGGATATCTGCAGCGGCGGCAAGTGCAGCCACGAGGTTGTCGCCGGCTGCTGCAACTTCCCCAGCGATTGCGACGACAGCAACATGTGCACCGTCGACCTGTGCGAGCAGAACAAGTGCAGCAACACCGCGCCTCCGTGCAAGGGCTCCAGCGACTGTGAGCTCGCGTCCTGCGACCCGAAGACGGGCAAGTGCAACGTCAAGATCAAGGCCGGGTTCTGCAAGATCGACGACGCGTGCGTCGCCAACGGCAAGCTGAAGAGCGGCGACACCTGCTCGGCATGTGACTACAAGAAGAGCCAGACCACCTGGACGCCCGCCGCCAAGTGCGCGTGCAAGACCGGCGTCTGCTGCGACGCGACCAAGGGCCAGATCAAGCCGCAGGGCGCGCAGTGCGAGGACAAGGCCAAGGCGCGTGAGTACCGCTGCAAGGACAAGGGCAACGAGGTCGAGGTTCGCGAGGCGTTCCGCGGCTGCACCGGCAAGTCCAACACCTGCTCGACGAGCAGCAAGAACTACCACTGGGCCGCTTGGAAGAGCTACAAGAAGTGCGCCGCCGCCGAGTTCTGTGAGGTCGCTGACCAGAAAAAGCCGGGCGTCTGCAAGAAGAAGGTCACGCCGCAGTGCAAGGCGGGCACGACCTGCTGCACCTCGGCCGGCAAGTTCGCCGCGCAGAAGACCGCGTGCAGCAAGACGGTGGTTCGCAAGCAGTACAAGTGCAGCAGCACGACGGCCAAGAGCGCCAAGATCGAGGTCCGTGAAGCGGTCCGCGGCTGCACCGGCAAGAGCCAGACCTGCAGCTCGGCGTCGGCCAACCTCGCGTGGGGCAGCTACAAGACGCTCAAGACCTGCACGTCGAGCCAGACCTGCAAGCCCGGCACGTTCAGCTTCCTGGCGCCCACCTGCGTCACCGCTCAGCAGTGCAAGCCCGGCACCACGTGCTGCGACACGAAGGGCTTCTTCTCGGCCAAGAAGACCAAGTGCGGCTCGATCAGCATCTCCAGCAAGTACACCTGCAGCAGCAACAACAAGGGCAGCGACGTTCTGCGCGCCCGGGCATACGGCGGCTGCACGGGCACGTCGACCGGCTGCAGCTACAAGTCGGACAACTGGCACTGGGCCAAGCCGGCGCTGTACCGCAACTGCCTCAGCCCGCAGCAATGCGCGGTGTCCAACCCGTCGATCCCCGGCATCTGCGCGAGCGGCTCGGCCACTTCGTGCACCAAGACCGACAAGTGGGAGGCCGGCACGACGACCAGCAAGGCCGTCAGCATCGGCAGCTTCAACGACAACAGCGCCTCGAAGGTGTTGACGCCGAAGATGCACTTCAAGTCGACCACGGACATCGACTTCCTCAAGTACAAGCTCAACGACACGTCGAGCAGCTACCGCCCGGTCGTTCACGTCGAGTGGAGCGCCCCGGCGGCGATGAACCTGTGCGCGTGGGTCAGCTGCGACAAGGGCACCGGCGGCAAGAACTGCAAGGCGCTCACCTGCCCGACCGGGTTCAAGTCCCAGCAGAACAGCTCGGTCAGCGGTGAGAAGCTCAACGGCTGCTGCACCTCGACCTGGAAGGCGTCCGGCACGCTGCACCTTGAGCAGCTCGCGACGTCGGGCAGCAACCACGGTGGCTGGGTCTACTTCAGCGGTCGCAACGCCGCGCCGATCTGCCAGGAAGCCAACATCAAGCTCGTCTTCGGCAAGAAGATCAGCACGCCTTGCAAGCCGGGCACCACCTGCTGCACGTCGACCGGTCAGATCTCCAAGAAAAGCACCAAGTGCTCGTCGCTGATCACGCGCACCGAGTACACCTGCTCGGGCAACAAGGTCATGCGCCGTCGCGCCTACCGCGGCTGCACGGGATCGTCGGCGTTCTGCAGCTTCTTGCAGAGCAACTGGCACTGGACCGGCTGGTCGACCTACAAGTCGTGCACCACCAGCCAGGTGTGCAGCGTGTCCGACAAGACCAAGCCCGGCACCTGCGTCACCAAGTCCGACGCGGTCTGCAAGCTGACCGATAAGTACGCCAGCGGCGGCTACTACACCACCGCATACTACCTCGGCGGCTACAGCGATTCGTCGTCGGCCAAGGTCATGGCGCCCGACGTCATCTTCAACAGCAAGTATGACAGCGAGTACTTCCGCTACCGCATCAAGGACAGCGCGCTGCTGACCGACCCGAAGGTTCACATCGAGTGGGAAGGCGCCGACAACGTGCTGACCTGCGCCTACTACCGCTGCGACAAGGGCGCGAGCGGCAAGAACTGCGCGCCGGTCAAGTGCCCGGCGGGGACGAGCCCGAGCTGGGCCAGCTACGTCAGCGGCGTCAACCCCAACGGCTGCTGCATGACGGCGAAGAAGGGCACGCTCGCGTTCAGCCCGGACACCCCCGGCAGCTTCGACGAGAGCGGCTGGGTCTACTTCCGCATGCACAACACCGGCAAGGTCTGCCAGAAGGTCAAGACCAAGCTCGTGTTCGGCTCCAAGCAGTCGACGCAGTGCAAGCCGGGCACCGCCTGCTGCACCGGTTCGGGCAGTTACGCGGCGAAGGGCACCAAGTGCAAGACGACGGTGTTGGCCAGCGAATACGCCTGCAGCAGCTCGCTCAAGGGCGGCGATGTGCGGCGTCGGCAGGCCTTCCACGGCTGCACCGGCTCGAGCACGACCTGCTCATCGTCCACCGCGTACCGCCACTGGTCGTCCTGGTCGACGTACAAGAACTGCAGCACCAGCCAGGTGTGCAGCGTGCCCGACAAGACCAAGCCCGGTACCTGCAAGGCGGCGACCAACCCGCTGTGCAGCAAGACCGACAAGTATGCCGCGGCCAACACGTACGCTTCGGCCTACAACCTCGGCGCGTACAACGACACGTCGTCGGCCAAGTTCATGTCGCCCAAGGTGTTGTTCAACAGCACGGTGGACGCCGAGTACTTCAGGTACACCATCAAGGATGGCTTCAACCTCACCGACCCGCGGGTCCACGTGGAATGGACGGGGTCGGACAAGGTGACCGTGTGCGCGTACTACCGGTGCCACAAGGGATCCAACAGCAAGGATTGCAAGCCCGTGAAGTGCCCGGCCGGCTCGCTGCCGAGCAACAACTTCTACGTGAGCAGCGCCAAGCCCAACGGCTGCTGTGCGACGGCGGCCAAGGGCAAGATGGCGTGGACGCCTGACGCCACCGGCAACGACGAGACGGGTACCGCGTACCTGCGCTTCTACAACGCGTCGTCGGTCTGCCAGGAGGTCTCGGTCAAGCTGCAGTTCGGTTCGCAGTCTTCCACCCAGTGCAACCCGAAAGACAAGTGCTGCCAGGCTGACGGCAGCTACGCCAAGAAGGGCACCAAGTGCGGCGCGACCGCGTTGGCGACCGAGTACGGCTGCTCGTCGGCGACGTTCAGCGGCAACGTGCTCAAGCGCCAGGCCTTCTCGGGCTGCACCGGCGTCTCGGGGACGTTCTGCTCGAGCGCGACGTCCAACCGTCACTGGACCAACTGGGCCACCCACAAGAACTGCACGTCCAAGCAGATTTGCAGCGTGCCGGACAAGACAAAGGAAGGTCAGTGCAAGGACGCCGGCAGCTCCGCCGACATCTGCAAGAAGGCCGACGCGTGGGAGAGCGGCACGTTCTACACCAGCGCCAAGAGCCTCGGCACGTTCCAGTCCAACGCCAAGGCGATCATGGTGACGCCGGACATGCACATGAAGTCGACGACGGACAACGACTACATCAAGTGGGCCATCAACGATGGCAGCGGGGAGCCCCGCGTGCGTGTCGCGTGGACGGCCGCCGAGTCGGTTCGCATGTGCGCCTACTACGCGTGCAACAGCGGCAAGAACGGCAAGAACTGCGCCAAGGTCAAGTGCAACAAGGGCACCCCGTCGTGGTCGCCGACGGTCAGCGGAACCAACCAGAACGGTTGCTGCGCCGAGGGCAAGAAGGCCGAGATCGACTTCACGCCGGACGCCCCTGGCAGCCTCAACGAGACCGGCTGGGCGTACCTGCGGGTGCAGAACAAGGCGAAGATCTGCCAGTACATCAACACCAAGGTCAGCTTCGCCGGCAGCACGACGGTCTGCGGTGACGGCATCAACGGCTTCCTCGAGGGCTGCAAGCAGGACCAGGGCACGTGCGCTGGCAAATGCGGCGCCAAGTACGACTCCGGCAAGCCGTGCCAGTGCGACTCAGCTTGCGTGGCCAAGAAGGACTGCTGCTGGGATCACAACCTGTACTGCTCGAAGTAGCGGACGCATTTGAACGCAAGCGCCGGGTGGTTCTGCCGCCCGGCGCTTTGCGTTTTGGACGGGAGCGTCTGTCGCAATCGCGCCCGCCGTCGGATTGGCGCGCAAGCGTCGTGATGTTCTTGCTGCCAATCCGTGATACAGGGGTGGCCGATTTCGCCGACATGCACGTTGACGGCCCGTTTCGCGGCCCTGGGCGATGCCAGCAGGCCCAAACAGGAGTCCACAAATGAACGTTGCCAAGGACCGCGCCGTCCAGATCCACTACCACCTCAGCGACAGCGACGGCAACGTCATCGATAGCTCGCGCGGCGGCGACACGCTCGGCTACCTGCACGGTCACGGCCAGCTGGTGGCCGGCGTCGAGAACGCGCTTGACGGCAAGGCGGCCGGCGCGAGTCTCAGCGTCGTGGTGCCCCCGGAAGAAGGATACGGTGTCCGGGACGATGCGCTCGATGTCGGCATCCCGCTGTCCGCGTTCCCGCCCGAATCGCACGACCAGATCAAGGCCGGCGTGATGTTCGAGGGCGCCCATCCCAGCGAGGAAGGCGCGAGCGCGGTGTTCACCATCGTCGAAGTCCTGCCCGACCGGGTTCACGCGACCGCCAACCACGCGCTCGCCGGCGTCACCTTGCACTTTGAGCTCGAGGTCGTGAGCGTCCGCGCCGCGACCGACGAAGAGCTCGCCCACGGTCATCTGCATGGACCGGGCGGCCATCACCATCACTGATCGACGGTGGTAGTCCACCGCGAAATCAAACTCATAACGTCACGCGACGACCCGCGCGCGCATCCGTTTTCGGCGGAAAATCGCCGATGTGTGGGATCGCCGTAGGGTCACAACGTGACGGATTTGGACCACACTCGGTACCAACGAACACGTACGCCAGGAGCCATCATGCGTTGCGCCAATTACCCAGGACGGGCGCTCATCGCGCTTGTGAGCGTCGCGGCCATCGCGTGCGGCTCCCCTGAATCCGAGACGACGACACCTGGCGGCTCAACGGCGACCGACAGCGGTACGCAGGACGCGGGCCCGGCGGACAGCTCCGGCGGTACGGACGACACGGGCACGGCCGGCGGCGCGGATACAGGCGGCGCCCAGCTGGACAGCTCGACGGCGCACGACACGGCAGCGGCGCAGGATACGGCCGGGCCGAAAGACACGGCCACGCCCAAAGACACGGCGGCACCGAAAGACACGGCGGGTTCGCCTGACGCGGGTTCCCCCATCGATTCCGGTTCGGCGACCGACGCGGGGGTTCCGGTCGAGGACGCAGGTTCGTCGACGGCCCCGGACAGCGGCGTTGGCCCCTCCAACGATGCCGGCACAACGGTCGATTCGGGCCCAGCGGCGCCGACATTTGCGTGCATCGGCAAACCTTCGTGCTCCAAGTACGGCAAGAACGCTATCGCCTGCAAAGCCGATCCTGGCTGCACGCAGACCCAGTTCACGTGCACGATCTCGCCCAAGGCGAACTGGCCAAAGGCGTGCAAGAACTACAAGTTCCTGACGCACTGCAACGCCAAGAAGAAGTACGGCTGCGTGTTCGTCAAGGGCTCCAACAAGTGCGTTTTCGACGCCAACTTCTGCACCAAGCACAAGACGTCAACGGGCTGCGCGGCGACGATCGGCCAGTGCGCGTGGACATCGTGGTCGTGCGCGGGAACGGCCACCAAACTCGGCAAGTGCGGAGACCACGCCCATTCGGACGGCTGCAAGAAGGTGCCCGGGTGCTTGTGGAGCGATTGCAAGCAGACCAACGGTGGTAAGGAGATCTGCGATGGGCTCGACAACGACTGTGATGGCGTGACCGACACGGGTCCCGGCGCGCTCGGGCTGTGTTCGGATGGCGATGTCTGCAACGGCGCCGAGGTGTGCAAGGCGGGCAAATGTGGGGCGGGAAAGAAGCTCACGTGTCCGGCCAAGGCCTGTCGTGCGGCGAGCTGTGACAAGACAAAGGGCTGCATGTACGCGGTCGTGAAGACCGGCGCTTGCGATGACGGCAGCAAGTGCACAACCGGCGACCACTGCGTCAACGGCGTGTGCGCGGCGTCCAAGGCGGTCAAGTGCGACGACAGCAACAAGTGCACAACGGATACCTGCATCGCGGCGACCGGCTGCAAACACGTGGCGGCCCCGGCGTTCACCTGCGACGACGGCGACAAGTGCACGGGCAACGGCAAGTGCAGCAAGGGCAAGTGCGCCAACGCCAAGCCGATCACCTGCCCGCCCAAACCCTGCAACACGGCGAAGTGCGACAAGGTCAAAGGCTGCATGTATGCGCCGGCGAGCGGCGGTGCGTGCACCGATGGCAACGTCTGCACCGACAAGGACGTGTGCAAGACAGGCAAGTGCACCGGCCAGCCCCGCAACTGCGACGACGGCAACAGCTGCACGACAAATACCTGCGTGAGCGCGGGCAACAAGGGCTGTCACAAGGTGCACAAGTCCGGCGCGTGCGACGACGGCAGCAAGTGCACGACCGGCGACGCGTGTGTCGTGATGGTCTGCAAGGGCAAGGCGAGCGCGTGTAGCGACGGCAAACCGTGCACCGCCGACAGCTGTGACCCGAAGACGGGCAAGTGCACGTTTGTGCCGATGAAAGGTTGCGGTTGGAAGGGGGCGCTGTGGTTCCTCAAGCACACCAAGCTCGGCCAGCGAACGGTCGTCGACATCGATCTCGGCAAGGACGGCAGCGTCTTTGTCGCCGGTGGGGACATGGTGTCGTCGAGCAAGGTGTTCGGGCGTCTGCTCAAGGCCAAGGTAGACGGCAGCGGGTGGCAGTTTTCGCACGCCCACTACCTGCAGAAATCGAACCTGCCGCGGTCGATGCGCGTGTTCGACGGGCACGTACACATGGGCGCACAGTCGCGGCCGAACTATTACAAGGGCAACTCGGCGTCCTACATGCACAAGTTCGATGAGAAGGGCGCCGTGAAGTTCAAGAGCCTGATTTGGATCTGGGGCCACCAGGGCACCAACTGGATGGCGCCGTTTGGCGTGGCGAAGGCTCCCGGCGGGTCATTCGAGGCCGGCTACGCGCAGGCGCACACCAAGAACTACGTCGGCTACGTGATTCGACGCGACGACAAGGGCGCCAAGAAGTGGGTCAAGACGTTTACCGTGACCGCGAGCTGGAAGTTCAACGTGACCGGGCTGACGGCCGACGCGAAGGGGAACAACTACGTGGTTGGCACGGCGCCGCACGATGTCGATGGCGGGGGCACTGGCAAATACCTCGGCGGCACCGACGCGTTCATGCAGCGACGCGATGTCAACGGCACGCTGGCCTGGTCACGCCAATTCGGGACGTCGACCACGGACCACGGTCGCAAGGTCGAGCTGGCGCCCGACGGAACGCTGTGGGTTGTCGGCGCGACGCACGCGACCCTGCCTGGCCAGAAGACCGCGGGGGCGCGCGATATCTTCGTGATGCACTTCGACGCCAACGGCAAGCAGCTCCCGCAGACGCGGCAGTTCGGCACCAAGTGGAACGACTTTGGCTACAACCTCGACGTGGACAGCGCCGGGTCGGTGTACGTCGTGGGAAACTACGCGACGGCGGGTGTGCAGCTCGCCAAGGTGGACAAGACCGGCAAGCTCGCGTGGCACAAGCAGTGGGTGGCCGTGGGTGGCGCCGCAGCCGGAATCGCGGTGAAAGTCGCGGGCAACGGAGATGTGGTGTTCGCCGGGCACGCGTCCAAGGCCTTTGGCGGGCTCAAGCACCCGGGCGGGTTCCAGCTGTACATCGCGCGGACCGACAAGGACGGCAACCTGTTCAAGTAGGGACCTCAAACGTATGACTCAAAAGTACAGTAGTGTACTTTTAGGTATCGCGTTTGCGCTGCGGCCCCGGATCCCGTTCGGGATCCGGTCGGCGAACCTGCTGCGCAGAACCGCCTAAACTGTGCTGGAGTCAACGGCGGAGATGGGGCGCGGCGGAGATGGGGCACGGCGGCAAGGGGGGTGTGATCTTTTACCCGGTCAGCTGTCGCTGTCCGGGCCGATCACACCCGGGGGCGTTGTTTCGTTTCTCCGTGGTGCAAGCACCACTGCACCTTGCTCGGTG